>Ga0209189_1000225_pt1 | contig 49463 bp, 53 predicted proteins | sample C_130820_EF_Meta_FD_187308 | JGI IMG/M metagenome (GOLD analysis project Ga0209189, IMG submission 187308) | Freshwater microbial communities from Lake Croche, Canada to study carbon cycling - C_130820_EF_MetaG (SPAdes) (version 3) | ecosystem: Environmental > Aquatic > Freshwater > Lake...
GTAAGAATTTTAGTTCCAACTTTGAAACATACAACATTTCCTTGATTATTTGGTAGTGTTAAAGGAACTAATGAATCCATAAGTAAAACAATATTTACCATTGCACCGGATGGATCAGAAAGATGTTGTTGACCACTTAAATCTAATAATTTTTGAAATGTTGTATATTGACTAGTAGTATTTCCTAAACCCAATTCCCCAAAAGAATTATCACCACATCCATAAATATATCCACTATTATCTAATAACAATGTTGTAAATCCTCCACAAGAAACTTGGTTAATATTTACCATTGCATTAGATGGATCAGAAAGATGTTGTTGACCGCTTAAATCTAATAATTTTTGAAATGTTGTATATTGACTTATAGTATTTCCTAAACCTAAATTTCCAGCAGCATTTTGTCCAGAACCATACACATATCCACTATTATCCAATAACATTGTATATCTATATCCACAAGTTATTTGTTTAATATTTATAAATGCATTAGATAGATCAGACAAATGTTGTTGACCACTTAAATCTAATAATTTTTGAAATGTTGGATATGATCTTGTAGTATTTCCTAAACCAAGTTGTCCATATCTATTATATCCTGTTCCAAATACATATCCACTATTATCTAATAATATAGTATGAGCAGAACCACAAGAAATTTGTTTTATATTTACCATTGCATTTGATAGATCAGACAAATGTTGTTGTCCACTTAAATCTAATAATTTTTGAAATGTATTGAATTGACTACCAAAAGGATTATCAATTCCCAGTTGCCCCAGATTAACTTGTCCACAACCATAAACATATCCACTATTATCTAATAATATTGTATGATAAGCACCACAAGCAACATATTTAATATTTATAAAGGGACCTGATGAGTCAGTCAAATGTTGAGAACCGCTTAAATCTAAAAATTTTTGAAATGTTGTATATGAAGTATTTAAATTTCCTAAACCAAGTTCTCCATCTCCATTATATCCACAACCATAGACATAACCACTATTATCTAACAATAAAATATGTGCAACACCACAAGCTACCTGTTTGATATTTATAAAAGCTCCAGACAAATCATTACTATTTTGTTGACCACTTAAATCTAAGAGTTTTTGAAATGTATTGTATTGAGTATTCATATTTCCTAAACCTAATTGTCCATAAGCAGAATTATCTCCACAACCATAAACATATCCACTATTATCTAATAAAACAGTTATAAAATTGTTACAGGATACTTGTTTTATATTTATAAATACACCAGAAGGATCTCTATTATGCTGTTGACCGCTTAAATCTAATAATTTTTGAAATGTTGTTTGATTATCAATATTTCCTAAGCCAAGTTGTCCATAGTTGTTGAGCCCACAACCATATGCGTATTGATTATTATCAATTACAACTGTCTGTAATGAATAACCACCACCTCCTAAAGTATGCTGCCAATTATTTATTGACTCCGTAAAATACAGTCCTATCAAATTCACATTATCGCTTTCTAATACCCATCCTGAACCATATCCTATTTCTGTATCTGCCGACCTAATATATATTTCGGGTCTTAATGAATCAATAATGAAATCCCAATTTAAATTATAATGAATATTACAAGTAATAAAATCCAAGTATTGAAATCCAACAGAAGTCTGTATATTTTTGAGAAAGGTAAAGAAATTCTGCCAAGATACTAATGTAGGATCAATATTTTGAACACTCTGCAAAATAGCAGGATTAGTATGCAAAATCAATTGAAACGTAGGTAGATATTTATCATCAAACATAATTCCCACAGTATCAAATGTTTTGCCCAAATTATTGATATTCTCAATGATCGAATCAAATGTATCAACTTGATAATCAAACAGCACATAAGAAGTAGAAATTTCCAAAGAGTCAATAATAATTTGAAAATCAGGAAGAGAGGAATCAATTAAAAGTAAATTAGCCATATATAAATAGTGTGAATAATATTTATATCTAAACCAAACATAAATATGAATCAAAAAAAATTTAAATTCGAATTGTTTCGTTAAACAAGTAATTGACATCGCGATCGTGAGTAATAATAATAATACATTTTTTATACTGTTTGAAATCCTTGATAACACCGAGTAGTTCTTTTTTCAACTCAATATCAATAGAATTAGTGGGTTCATCTAAAATCAAAATGGGACTCGGATTTACTAAACCACTGATAATATTGACAATCTGGCGTTGTCCTCCAGATAAATTTTCACCAAGAGAACCTGCTTTTTTATTATGAATATCAATATTTCGGTAAAGTTCTTTGATTTTTTTATATTTCATAATTTCTTCCAGATGTATATTACATTGATTGATATCGCCGCAACCATATAACATATTTTCAACGACTTTGATATCAAATAATTTTGTATTTTGGCTGACATAGGTTATATTTTTACGAATATAATCCGCATCCATATCTTTGATATTTCTACCATCAATATAAATATCGCCACTTGTAGGTTTATATATTTTCAAAATAAGTTTTGCAAAAGTGGATTTTCCATTACCGGATAAACCATTGATACCTATTATTTTGTTATCAATATTTAAATCCATATTTACACCATTTAAAATTATTTTATCCGTAGATTTATATTTGAATACAACATTTTCAAAACGAATAGTATTAAAATCAACGGCCGCATGGTTTTCCTTTTTCTCTAGATCCATTTTCATATATTGTTCGCCTAATTCTCTAAATGGTTCTAATACACTGTCTATACGTCCAATAAATTCCACAAAATCAGGCATTTGGTTTATGACCAATCTCATTTTATCACGGTATAATAACAAAATAGTAAAGAAAGTAATAAAAATAGTAGTAGATATTTTTTTATTCGTTACTAAAAAAATGAGATATCCAATAGAGAAAAATAACAATACAAATACCAGAATCAATGAAAAAAACACATTATCATTGGAACAATTATAGAATATATTTGCATATTTTACTGCATCATTTGATTTTTCGCTGAATATATCTATTTCATTGAATACTTGTCCTTTATAAATAATTTTATCAATATTGTTCAAAATATCTAATAAATAATCTTCTTGTATTTTTACTTTTTCCTCATAGTCATTGTTTTTTGAGTAAATATGTTTCCAATTTAAGAAAAACGAAGATAAAATGAGAACATTAGACAGAAAAAATATAATTCCAAACACAATATTTTCGTATAAAAAGAAACCGGAAATAACAAGAATAAAAATAATATTTGGTAAAATAATTGCAATCAAATCAGTAAAAAATCCAAATGATACAGTCGCCAATCGGGTGATTGGAGAAATCAAAGAAGGGAAATTTGTATCATTAAAGTCTTCATTATTTACTACAAGGAGAACCTTCACTAATTGATATTTCAACCATTGCCTTAATTTTGTCAATAAAATATTTTGAAAATATCTAATATTATATGCTAATAAAACAAATATAATAGAAAGAATGATAAAAATATTGAAAAAGGAATAAATAATTTTGATATTATTTTTCTCGATATTTTGAATAATGTTGGCAGTAATATAAGATATTGCATTTGTTTGTAAAAGGTTAATTATTATACTTAAACATATCATTGCTCCTGTATTGAACATTTCATCATAGAAAAATTGTTGAAATAAATAAGTTACAATATTCATTTGTGCTTATTATATTATAATATTGTCATTATAATATAACCTAAATATCTGATTTTTTTTTGTTTTTCAGTTTTTATTCTTAATTTCCGATTTGTGAATCAATGGTAGTTGAATTACCTCCTCTTGTTGTAAGAAGTTGGAATTGGGTTGGATTCAAGCAAACATTACCATTCCCTTTGGTTAATCCAGACCCAGGACAAGTTGGGCTTGATTCGGCTGCAAATAATGGATCAATAATTGAATCAGCAATATATGGTTTACAGAATAATCCGTCAAATCCCATTACTCTTTTACATTCAACATTAGATGGGGTTCTCATCATATCAATATATGTATCAAGCGCTGAATTATCTTTTGTAGTAGAATATTTTAATGGAGAAACATTGGTTCTTTGTCCATATGTAAATCCTTCTTGATAAGGAAACTCGTATCTTTTGAAATTATCAAATGAAAATGGAACAAATGGTTTTGCACAGGAACATAATAACATTAAAATGGCAATAACAAATATGACGAAAACGATGAATATATTATTATTCTTCATAATTCTTATACATATTTGTAAGATAAAAATTCCTAAACAGGTGTTTTCGAAGAAAGGTAGATTTTGGATATAGGTGATAAAATGACAAAAATAGAGGATTCAAAATAAAAATAAATATTGGCAAATAAATCTATCATAGTTTTTTCAAAATCTTTTCTTTTTGAGTCAATAAAATTGGATATATTATCAATTATATGAATATTATTGAAATATCCTAAATAATTCGAATAAAAATTTGGTTCTCGATTTGTTTCTTTTTTTGATTCTTTTTTTGATTCTGGTTCTGATTCTGATTCTGATTCTGATTCTGATTCTGTATTTTCATTTTTCATAATATCCTTTATTTTTTCTACATTTGTTTTTGGAAAAAGAGATGTTTTCTTCAATAAAAAGTAAAGTATTACAGAAAACGTAATAAATATGGTTAAAAATATTAGCGAAGATATCATTTTATATATTTCTACACAATTATTTTCTGTATATGCCTATATTTTGTAGGAATTGTGCAAGAGAACTATTTTCTGCGACTTTTGTTGTTTGGATCATTGTTCCATTTTTAATATGTTGCTTAATAAAAAATTTGTAAATATTTTCTTTCATTTTTTTGAAGTATTTTTCTAGGTTCTCTCTGTAAAAATAAATAAATGCCAAAAATAATCCAATAATGAAAATGAAAAAATAATCATATGATGTATTGTTTACGTGTTTCTCAATGCTTGGAAGAATATCACTGGACTCCATTATATATTTAATCGGTAAATTATATACTGGTTAAATAACGATATAAATAAATATGGATAATTATTAAATATATTTTTTAAGAAAAATGGATAGCCAAGAAAGATTGAATTTGAAACGAATGATCGATGAATCAAATTGTGGAGATAATACGGATAATATTCGTAAATTAAAGCATAGTGTGAAAATACGTGATGATTTAAGAGTGATTGATCGTTTGAAAAAGACGCATTCTGAGACACGTAAAAACGATTTAGATGGTTTTATTCAGGTATGTCAACGAGAATCTCGATTCTTGTTTGATAATTATACGGATATTTTTAATAAGGTGGTTCGCGATGAATTGGATTTGGTTATTATGACTAAACTATTACACGTTCTCAAACAAATTGAAGATGGAGAGGTGGATCAACACGAGGGTTCTGTTATATTTGGTAAAATTTTGAAAGAATTATATGTAGATAGTGCTATCAAAAGGGGTGAGAACCTAGATAAACAATATGAAAGTGAAAAGGAGCCTCAAATAGAAGGAAAAAACATTAGTTGGAAAGAATATAAAAAAATATTATCATAGATAGTATCTACCATAAGATGACAGATTTCTATGTTAGCGATTTTTATGTGAAGTTTTTTGCTGGACAAAATGAGGAAAATTCGAATTTTGCTCTTTTGAAGATGAGTCTCCCTAAAGATGATAAAAAATTAAGAGAATTATATAAAGAGCACATCGAGAAACATAATAAAAGTATGAATACGGAGATTTTTCCGAATTCCGGTTTTGATTTGTTTGTCCCAGAAAATACTGTTTTTGATAAACCATTTGTTACTAAGATGATTGATCATAAAATAAAATGTGAGATGTTGTATTGTGATGTAGACCATTTGAATAAGGTGGATAATTGCGGGTATTTTATGTTTCCTCGTTCCAGTCTTTCCAAGACACCGCTAATGTTGGCGAATCATACGGGTATTATTGATGCTGGCTATCGAGGTAATTTGATGGGTGCGTTTCGCAGTTTTCAGCCGGATTATTTGGTAGAAAAAGAAATGAGACTACTACAAATTTGCCATCCTTCTTTATGTAAGATATATGTAGTTATGGTTGAGGAAGAGGAATTATCTACGACGACGAGAGGAGATGGTGGATTTGGTTCTACTGGATTGAAAGGAATTGCGAAATAAAAGGTGTAAAATTATTTGTATTTTTTTATTTTCCATATTTATATATTTATCAAAAAAATCAATATAAAGAATTTGTAATATAAGTCTTTGTGTAGGAGAATAATAGTTCTTTTATACAGAAAGCTCTGATAGCTCAGTTGGTTAGAGCAATAGACTGTTATTTTTATAACATAAATCTATAGGTCGACGGTTCAACTCCGTCTTGGAGCGAAAAATGATATATTAAACATATATCATTTTTTGAAATAGAAAAATCTATATAAACACAATTTTGTATAAATACAAAATACAAAAAACTCGATGAAACTATTATCATCTTTCATTATTACATTGATTCCTAAATATAGATATTCTACAAAAATGTTTGCTACAACAGATAAAATAATAGAAAACTATGAATTTCCTGAATGTAGATCTTGTAAATATTTCGAACCGAGAACCATAGATTCTGAATTTGCAGGTCTATTTAGTAAATGCACAAAATTCGGAAACAAGGATAGGATCACTGGTGAAATAGATTATAATTATGCAGACCTAAATCGCAATAACGAAAACAAATGTGGAACAAAAGGCCGTTATTATGAAAGAGAACCCCATTTAGAATGGAAGATTTTGAAGCATAGAATAACAAATAGTAAAATGCGCACATATTATTTGATAGGAATCATACTTTCTTTACAAATAATGTATTATTTAGTGATCAAAGAAAATAAATAAAAAAGCGGGGTTTTGTTCTCTCCCTTTTGAATACTTTCAATGGTTGTCTGATAAATTTCAATGAGATTGGTTCTATTCAAAAACAAATAAAAATTATAAACGGCGAACACAATAAACAGTAGAAAAATATCATTACGCCAAATTATTTTACGATCAAATAAAAGATAAATAGGCAGAATTTTTACGAAAAACATCATCAATAAAAAATAAATAATAATCCAAATATTCAAATGAAAATATAAAAAATAAATAAATTGAGAAATGTTTTCAATAAGAGCAAAACAAAGTGCCAATAAAGGATTCGCATATTTTTTGAAAAATGGCGAAATAGGAATAAAATAATAAATCAAAAACCATACAAAAACCCAATATGAAAATAAATAATCAGGTCTTATAAAATCCATATATTTATATTATATTTGTAGATCTTTATAGATCTTCTTTATGCATTAAAATCAGTGTTTCATCTTCAGATAATTTTTGAAATGTAAGACATTCATCAAATTTATATTGAAAAAAATAATTGTCAAAATTTTTACATAAAATATTAATACCGGTATCTAAAAATTTGATATCGACTAAAATACCTCCGTTCGTTAATTTATTCGATTTACTAATCCACCGAACATATTTACCGCGATGTAATTTATATATTTCGTCGACAAAGCGATATTCAGCTAATTTTTCACAGATTTCTTTTTTCTCTTTTTTCGATATTTTTAGAGAACCAATAATATTATATATATCATTACTAATTTTAGCAAGAGATTTATCTTCTAAATAGTTTCCAACATTATCTGCATTATTTAATAATTCCTGAATATTCAGTGTTCCAAGTAAAGCAGGATCTTTTCGAGCATCCTCGAATATTTTTTGAATATCTATATCCATAATAATAATTCAAAAGAAAAGGTTTGAATTATTAAATATAATTAAATATTTCTATGTATTTTTTACTAAATGAATTACTGAATCTTTTACACCGTTTAGATTTTTACTGAATAAATCATAAGCACGAGCAACTTCAATGGAAAATGTATTGACGAATAAAAACATTCCACAAGCAAAAATAATTTGAGGATCAAAATCTCTTAAATAATGTGTTCTAAACGGGAAAAACCGATACATTAAAAAAATCGCAATAAATCCTTGAATAAAAATATTTAAATAATTCAAATAATATGCATTAATCGAAAAAATACCAAAAAATACTAAAAAATAAGAAAAATGAATAAGAAAAAGAGTTCCAAAATAAATGGGTTTTTTGATAACATCAAATGTTTCATCTGTCACTTTTAAATAATTATTCACCTTTTGTGTAGATGGCATATTATTATTATTATATATAATTAGTCGATTTATTTTTGAAATCCAGTTTGATTTTGAATTAAATTCATTAATTTACTATATTTTTCTATTGGTGTTAAACTGACATTTTGTAATACGTTTGAGTAATTAGTATCATTTAATTCTAAACTAGAAATACTTGAAAACGCTGAATTTATAGTTTTATTTGTATCAATAACTGTTTGAAATGATGGGTCTTTACTAACTAGTGCATTAATAAGATTAGTATCTGCATCAGTTGACATACCAGAGTTTGATTGAATTTGTTTCTGAATTTTACTGTATTTCAATAAAGGTTCGTCCTCTGCTTTATCAATTATACCAGTATATAATGACATATTAGAAGCAGATAAAGGTAATTTTTTGATATTAGTAAATAAAGTATTCAATTGACCATTTGCATTATCAATATCACTTTTCAAACCAGTTAACGTTGAAACCATTGTATTTGCAATTTGAGAACTAAATCCGTCTTTTTCTTTTGGTTGAAATAAACTGGAAAATAAACAAATAAAAAGAATAATCAATAATAAATATATAATAATTTTACGCTTCATTATATATTTACGTTATAAAATTAATGAATGAAATAATTGGTTCTCTAAATAATCGTTATAGAATTCTAGAAAAAATAGGAAGCGGAAAATTTGGACAAGTTTTCCGAGGAGTTAATGAGAGAACCGGTGAAGAAATTGCTATTAAAAAAGAAGATAAAAGTTCTCCTGGAAAAATATTAAAACACGAGACAATTATTTTGAATTATTTATATAGAAATGGTTGTAAAAAAATACCTTTTATTTATTGGTATGGTGTTGTAAAGAGCGATTATTATTTAGTAATGCCTTTGTATACTTCAATTAAAAAATTAAATGAGGAAAAATCAATGACAAAAATGATTACAATATTGAAAAATATTCATCAAAATTACGTTATTCATAGAGATATCAAACCTCAGAATTTTATGGAGAAAAATGGAGAAATATATTTGATTGATTTTGGTTTATCTACTACATTTGTAGATGAAGATAATAATCATATAAAAAATCAAGGTTCTCGAGAACATATTATTGGAACACCTAATTATATTAGTATAAATGTTCATAATGGAGTTGAACCTTCAAGACGAGATGATTTGATTTCATTAGCATATGTTTATTTGTATTTTTTGAATGGTTGTTTACCGTGGGAAAGGGGGCAATATTCTTTGTCAAAATCGAGTAATGTCTATGAAAATACGAATATTCTAAATGAAGAAATTCAAATAAAAAAACAAATGAAAATAGAATATCATACCTTTTCGGAAAAAAGTGCAGAAAATGATAAGACAGAAAAAACCAAACTAAATCAGTATTTTAATTATTGTAATCAATTAAAATATGAAGAAACGCCTGATTATAATTATCTTATCAAATTATATTGCCAAACGTCTAATATTTAGCAGTATTTCCAACTGCTGATTTTGATTCGGCAGGCATTATATCAGAAGCAATAGAAGGAGAAAGTGATTTCATTGTAGGGGATGGGTAAGGAGAGGGTGAATGAGAGGGGGAAGGAGAGAGTGAAGGTGAAGGAGAAGCACCAAGAGTCATACCTTCTAATTTTACCATTGATGCTTTATGATCACTTACTAAAAATGGTATATTACTTAAAACAAGAGAAATAACAATTACTAAAAATAACAATACCATACAAGTAATTTTTCGATAAGATATTCCTAAAGCCATTTATATTATAAAAATATATTATTTTTATAAAGGATATAAAAAAAACCAAATATATAGAGTATAATCATTGATACTATGAGTGATACAGCCCAACAACAAGAAACAAGTCGTGTTACTGGACAAGTGAAGTGGTTTAATAATAAGGCTGGATTTGGTTTTATTACTGTTTGTAGTGGATTTGAGCATTCAGGAAAGGATATTTTTGTGCATTATTCTGCGATTTCTGTTTCAAATTCTCAATATAAGTATTTGATTCAGGGAGAATATGTTGATTTTGATATTGTTAAGCCAGATAATGATAAGCACGAGTTCCACGCAGTAAATATTACTGGTGTTCGTAATGGTAATATTATGTGTGAGACGAGACGCACATTGAGTCAATCATCTGGATATGTCCCTCATTCGAGAAGTGAAAATGATCTTCCTCGCGATGATGGTTTTGAACACGTTTCTGCCCGTAAGAGAAGAGAGCCACAAGAACCAAGAACATCAAGTCGTCCAGTTCGAAATACGAGACAACCGCGTCAAAAGGTTGTCAGGGAGGCGGCTCCGCAGACAGCTTAAATAAGAACTACACCCTTGACATATTTTGTGTTTAGGATCCAAAAATAAGGTAAGTGTTTGTTTTGTTTTTTTATTATTGCATTATGCTAACGATTCTCACCGAATTTAGCTCAGTTGGTAGAGCGGTTGACTGTAGTTGTTGTAAAATTGTTGTAATCAACATGTCGCTGGTTCAATTCCAGCAATTCGGAAAATAAATTTATGTTAATCGCATAAATTTATTTATTACAATAAAAAAAGGGTTATTTGATTATATTATTACAATGAAAATAAATAAAATAAGACAATTACAAGGAAATCAAGGTGATTACATTAAATAACCTTTTACAAGAGGCATTAAATCGGATATCATAATTTTTTTCATCAAAATAGTATCAATTTCTTCTAAATAATCCCTGTATTTTTTCTGAAAAGATTGGATATTTTTTATCAACAATCTACCAATTTTCAGAATTTTGGTCTTGTATGGCTCCTTTCTCATTTTTGTTTCTGCATTTGAAATTAATTCAAATCCTTTTTTGTATGTATTTTCCAAATATTTCATAATATCTGGATGACCCAGTAGTACCTGAAAATATCTGGAACTGATGATGTAAATTTTGCGGATTGTTCTCATTTGGTCTTCAAAAGGTCGGTTTTGACTTGCTCCAGCAAGTTTAATATGTATTCCCAATATATTTATGATTTTTTCTGCCTGATATTTAGCGGTTCGAACAGTAGAACGCGTATTCATTCTCGTTATTGTTGCAGTAATCGTCGTTGCAGTTGTAGTAATCGTTGCAGTAGTTGTTGTAGTCGTTGTTATAGTTGTAGTAGTTGTTGTCAAAATCCATACCTTTATTAAAATTTAAAAAAATGTATTTCAATTTTATTATTTATTGTCAAATGTCAATCAATAAGAAGCCAGGATTTTGGTTCTCATATCGATATTTTCGTATTGATTTATTTGAGTTTGAAAAGGTAGAAAATCCTCTAAATATTCTTTAAATGGAAGAAATAAAAGTTCCTAAATCAATTTTAAAAATACAATTAAAAATGAAATTCCTAAAAGAAAAAATAGAAGAAAATAAAAAAATAAATGATTTACTTTTCACAGAAATGAATATTTTGGAAAAATGGGTATTGAAATTAACGGAAAAAATGACGGAAAAGAAACCAACAGAAAAGAAACCGCGAGGTTTTGCTAGACCTGTCAAAGTATCAGATGATATATGCGATTTTTTAAAGCGAGAACGTGGTTCTCTAATATCAAGAACTGAAGTGACTAAATATTTAATTAATTATATTGAAGAGAACCAATTAAAAGATGAAGAAAAACCTTCCATTATTATTCCAGATGAATCTCTGAAAAAAATATTAGGAGAAGAATCTGTCGACAAAACGATTACTTATTTTACAATACAAAAATATATGAATAAACATTTTATCAAGTAAATATAAATCAATCCAATGAAATTTTCTAAAAATACAATTAGTTTATCTGAATTTTTAAATATTTTTTCGGAAAATTCTCCTAAATCTTTTACGGCAAATTCTTTAACGGCAAATTCTTTAAAAGTAGATATTCACGGAAAAATTATTCCATTAAAAAAATACATAGAAGAAAAACAAATTTCACCGGATGATATTAAATTATTGCTAAATATGATTCGCCAAAAAAATGAATATTTAGAACGTTTTTATGAAACATCGCTAAAGATTCCGGAAAATCTGGAAATTGTAGAAAAACCAATGACGGCGAATCACCTAAATAATAATCAAGAAGTCCGCTATAAAAATTTGATTCGCAATCTTTATTTTCGTGAAATTCTGGAGAAAACAAAATCAGGAATGGAGAACCATAAATCATTTTTCAATGTAATTTACGATTTTTATTGCCGTGGTATTATTGATTATAAAATATTGACACCGAGTGCTCTTTTTTATATCAAACAAGGACGTTTAGGAAGTGTGTTCTCCTCTTTTTATTTTCGCGCATCTATTATGAATCCTTTTTTAGTTTATTCAATTAATGAAAATGTGTTAAAAGGAGAACGTGTATTTACACCAACATTAGGTTGGGGATCATATTGTTATGGATTTATGGAATCACCGAGAATCAGAGAATATGTAGGAACGGATGTTATTCCTAAAGTTTGTAAAATAACGGAAGAATTTGCGAAAACTTTTTATCCAGAAAAAAAGACAAAAATTTATTGTAGTCCATCGGAAAAATTATTGGAAGATTCGTCATTTATGCGAAAATATCGAAACCATTTTGATACAGTATTTTTTTCGCCACCTTATTACAGATTGGAACTTTATGCAGGGAAAGACCAAAGCACTACAAAATATAAAACATACGATGAATGGTTAGCAAATTATTGGGAAAAAACAATACAATTATGTTATCAGGTTCTCCAGCCGGGTGGTAAATGTTGTTATATTTTATCTGGATATGGTTCGGCTAATTCAAAAGAAGAATATGATCTATTGAAGGATATGAATGCTATTACAAAAAAATATTTTAATTTGAAAACAGTAAAACCAATGCATAATAAGAACGTTCACGTAACACAAGAGAACCATAGAGAAACCGCTGAAAAAATAATGGTTTTTATGAAAGAATAAGAGTTTTTCTAGATCTTTTTACATAGGTTCTCAATAAAACCAATAAAAATAGTATGATTCTCGACCGCTTCGCGGCTCTCGGAGCCGACCCCCTCCCTACGGGTAGGGGGGTCGGACTATTTTCTGTGAAAATATTTTTACAATAAAATCTGGAATATATCGGAGAACCAAATTCACAAAACTAAATATAATCGCAAATTTGAATTTTCAAAGTATTATCTGGATTTTGCATAATTTGAAATGGTTTCCCACAGCCCCATATTGCACCTGATTGAAAAAGCTGGTCACATTTTTCTTTTGGTGAATGAGGATTTATCTGTTTTCCATTTGATTTTCTAACTGCGTGTCTAAAAATACCGCAATTTATTTTTTCTATAATGATAGGTTCTCCACAATGAGGACATTCGAATACAGGTTCTGACATTCTTTCGTTTTTAGTCAATTGATATTTTATAATATATAATATCAATTTTATACACCTTTTAACATTTCAAACGCACAAAATAAAATAATAAAATAATTGAATATTATATAAAATGAATAAATCAAAAAAAAATTATAAAAAAATATTTCAAAAAATAATAAATAAATCAAAAAAATTTAGCAAAAAATTAAATAAAACAACAAAAAATAAATCAAGTTTAAAAAAATGTGAAAAATTTTGTAAAGATGATTACACGGTAGAAATGAAAAAAGTATTTAAAAAAAGTGCCGAAAAATATAATATTCCATACGAATCACCTACAAAACAGCAAGATGAGTTTGCTTATAACACTTGTAAAAAAACCTTTTGTAATGAAAAATGTGAAGGGTATGATTTTTATGGTGATAAAAAAAAACAATTAGATTTTAAAAAACAAATTATAAATGGTTTCCAAAATTCATATACAAAAAATAAAGTTGAAATGTTGAAAAAAAGAGGTGCAATGTCGGGGTGTGTTAATATAAGTGATTATGATATTTTTCATAAATAAACTTAGGCAATTGAAAGGTGCAAAGGTGTATAAACAATAAATATTATTCATCAAAACTGTCTAAAATCTCTTTTGGATAATTCATATCTTTCAAAATATTGATTGCACCTTCTGCTTTTGAAATTCCCTTTTTCATTTTATACGTATATTTTACACTTCCATCATCCAGGTTCTCTACAATCATTTTATAATTTTGGATTTGTTTATGTTTTTTCAATTTCTCACAAATATCCACGTAGTGAGTCGTTAACATAAAATCCACATTATCAATTTTGGACAAATATTTCAAAAAGGAATATCCGGATTTTGTCGCTTCTTTTGGATTTGTTCCAGAATATAATTCATCAAAAATACAGAAATGTCGAACCTGAGGAGAACCTGCCGTTTTTTCTATAATATCTAGTATTTCTTTACAACGACGCGATTCAGCTTGAAACAAGGAATCACGTTCTGAAGTATCTGGTATATTCAAATAACTATGAATATGAGTATATGGTTTCAAATTAGCAGATCGATAAAATCCACATCCAAATTGTTGGGTAAAAAGAATATTTAATATGGTCGTTTTTAAAATAGTAGTTTTGCCACTAGCATTGGGTCCCGTCAAAATAATATTATCCGATAAGTCGCAATTATTAACAACAGGTTCTCTCTCTTTGAGAACCGGATAAAATTGTTCTTCAAAACTGGTGCAAATATTTCCGGAAGCATCGGCATCGAAATTCGCAAAATTCACGTGTCCTTTCACTAGGTTCTCGTGAATTCCTAGAATATTTTGAATATAACCTTCAAACCCAATGGAATAACGAAGACTCTTTTCATATTCTACGTTTGCGTGTAAATCATAAAAACATTTCATCATATGTCCTAATTGATTGAATTTATAAACGGATAACGTAAATGGTTGCACGGATTTTAATTGTTCATACAAACTGCGAAGTTGGACCAAATGTTTCTCCGTTTCCTGGCAAAATTGCCAATAAAAACACTTATTTTTATGCACGGTTAAGAAGTTCTCCATACTGGCAATCGAATAAGCGACATATTGTTTCATTTCAAATAGATGCGAATTCATTTTTTTCGTATTTTGATAGAAATGGATACAGGATGTTATGTTTTGATAAATCTGAAACGCATATAATCCTACAGAAATCAATAAATAACCGATTTTATCCCAGGAAAAAGAAGTGAATATTTTTCCAATAAAATGATGTTTGGCGATTTCTCTCAACACATCTAAATATACGGAGAACGTGATAGGAATACCTTGTATTTTTAAAAGAACAAAAGGAAAAAGTAAAAAGAGAATGGGTAAAATTAAACTTAAAATAGGAGAAACAATACTAATAATAGAAAGACACTGTAGAAAAGTAGAGGATTCATTCATATGTTTTAGAAAAGACCATTCCATATAAGAATATTTATCGAGAAAATCGGCGTCTTCTTTCAGATCTTTCCATATCTCCATTATGGAATCACAAGGGACAGAATATTCATCAATCGGTTTCATCTTTTCGCAATATTTACTAGTATCACGAATCACTGATTGTGTATCTTTTAGATAATCAATATTGGTAGTATAATGAGAACCAATTTCGGACATAATACTTTTCGCGAAATCGTGTTTGGTTTGAAATAAATAGTCATATACTGGATATGATTCAGAAAGGGTAGGTTCAATCAATTCTAAATCTGTAGCTACAATAGGCGATAATTCAAAAACCTCTGATTTGTCTAAATAATCAATAGGTAGTCGAAAGGTGGAATGTATTTTATCTTTAGTATTCTTGGGTTCTAATTCTTGGTTCTCCTCTTCTTTTAAATTTACTCCTTCAAAACCATTTACCCCTTCAAATCCAAATGCACTTTTTGAAATAATGGCGGTAAAATCTACTGGCATCATAGAAAATAACATTTTTATATTTAATATTTGCATAATAAATATAAAATATATAAACGCGATAATATTCAAAAAAAATTGAATCAAAAGAAAATAATAAATTGTGTATATATACAATATGAAACCTTGTTTTACTTGTGAAAAAAATCCAATCAAAAATGGAATTTATCAAGCACATTTAGAGAAATTTGCAGAAAAAAATTTACCAAAAACAAATAAACAATATCATAATACAGGAGGTAAAAAAATACATATTCAAGGACTAAAACCAAATCATATAATTTTTTATTTTGCAACAAATGAACGTGATTTTACAAAAAGTATCAAACAACAAACCGATGCATATAATAAATTAGAAAATAGCGGTGTTACAAAAACAGATTCAAATGGGGAAGCAAATGTATTTTTAAAATGCCCACAGTTATATGTAAATGATGATGGGGAAGTATACAGTCGCCATTTTCATTTTATTTATTGGAACGAAAAAAATGGAGTATGGGATAAAAATTTATTTACCCAACAAATATTATGTAATGTAGACTGGGATTTTGTGCATAAGTATGATAAAAAGGCAGTAGTTATTGATGCTCGACCGAATGAATATTATGAAAAGTCTCATTATCAGGGGGCTATCAATATGCCTTTCAATAAAAGATGGAATGAGGAAAATGTAATTGCTCAATTGAAAAATTATAAAGGAGATAAAATGATTCCATTGATATTATATTGTGCTAAAGGTTGTGATGCTGCAAACAAATTATATCATAAATTGGATAAATTAGGATTTCATAACACAATGCACGCAGAATAAAACTACTTTTATTCACCCAAATATACATCACGGTACATAAACGCGTCAATCTTATTTGTGGGAAAAATATTTATTTGAATATCAGTATAATAAGAATCGGGTAAAATAATAGGTTCATTCAATCCATAGACATTGAGTTTGTTCTTGATCGCCATCCAAGACATAAAGCTATCAATCTGACAATCAATATTTGTGTAATTATTCAGAAATTTCTGTGCACCTTTTTTATTGATTATATATCCACAGGTTCCCCAAAATGATTTTACATTTACATAATCTTTCGTCTCTAATTTATATTTAAATACTTGGTTATAACCTAATAAAATCATATCCCAATCGTTTGGTGGATTTGCCAATAATTTTGATATTTTTGCATAAGATGATTTATCAATTTTTATATCATCTTCCAAAATCAAATAAATTTCGTTTTTATTATCAGCAACTAATTTTTTATATAAATTCAAATGACTTAAGAAACATCCGATTCCTCCCTTTGTTAATTGATAATGTCGTGTTCTATACCCACGTTTTTTAGTATCATAAAATTCGGTTAATGCAATTTCTGATAAATAATCTTCTGGATCTAAATTTGCACCAACAACTGCAGAATATCTTTTGATTGGAACAACGGATAAATCGGAAGAATTATAATATCCCATAGATTGATTCAAACGATCCTTATTTTTATCTAAATTAATTATCCACGAATGAATATTTGCTGAATTTGCCGAATTTGCCGAATCAACTAAAAAATTGGTATCAAAATTTTCCTTACTATTATGATTGACAAATAATGACCATAATAAAATAATAACCAAAATAAAAATGATAAAAATATGGAACAATTTCATTTATGATATAAAATAAGGTCATTATTTTTTTCCGTAATTTTTTTATTATGAATAAAAGAATATAAAAACTAAAAACTATTTAAGTATAGATTAGGCGTTTTTCAAATATGACTTCTTCAATACGTCAATTTACAATCAATGATTTTGATAATATTACATTCAAAGGGATTCAATATGGATTATCTACTGAAGTGATAAATACTATACAAAATTTAGAAAAAATATTGAATACACAGACAGAAACTGTAAATGATTCTTATAAAAAACGTCCACATCAACAACATCAACAAATAACAAGTAATTTCAAACCAAATAGAACAGAACCACCAACAACATTTAAAGATGAAACTGCAATAAAAACAGATTGGAAATTGAGTCGACCCGTTTTTAAAGCAACAAAACTATTGGAAAAGACGGAAGGAATTGAAAATGATATAAATAATATACGTATTTCATTAAATAAAATTTCTACTAAAAATTATGAAGTGCAACGTAATTTGATATTTGGATATATTGAATCATTTTTTGATAAAAATGAGAAAAATGAAGAAATAACGGCTAATGAGAAAGCAAATAATATAAAAAAAATTACGAATTCCATTTTTGAAATTGCTAGTTCAAACAAATTTTATTCAGAATTATATGCAGAATTATATAGAGAATTAATTACTAAATTTGAAATATTTTCGGAAATTCAGATAGAGTTCATAGAACAATTCACAAAAACAATTGATGATATTCATTATGTAGATCCAAAAACCAAATCAGATGAATATTCTGCTTATTTAAAGAAAAATGATTTACGTAAAGCAACAACTACATTTATGGTGAATTTATTGAAAAAGGAAATAATTTCCAAGGATAGTTTGATGAATATTATTGATTGTTTTCAGAAACGTATTTTTCAATATATTGAAGAATCAAATCGCGTAAATGAAGTAGAGGAGATAACAGAAAATGTTTTTATTTTAATCTCTCAATCACATAACATAATATCTAATGAAGAAAAATGGGTAAATGAGATTTTTCCTGATATAATGAAAATTTCAAAAATGAAAGCCAAAGATTTCCCAAGTATTTCTAATAGAGTTATATTCAAATATTTGGATATTTTGGATGCATTATAGAATACTATTTTATTTATATTTATTGTTTTATGATTTATTGAATAAAAGATAAATCATAAAAAGCATATACAATCCAATAAAAGCATATACAATCCAATAAAAGCATATACAATCCAATAAAAGCATATAAAAATAAATATATAATAATTATATTATTCATTTAATATATAATAATGGTTTCATCAAAAATTAACGAAACAATCAATTATCCAGAAAAAAAAACAATTGACGATGAAGATAAAGGATATCAATCACCTTTATATGAATTAGATTTAGAATTAAATGACGAAAATATAAATATAGTCATTGTATTAGGAAAGTCGAAATATACATTCAATAAAAAAGGCGTGATTTTTTATCCTATTTATGTAGTTGCAAAAGATGGATATCAAATAAAAATAAAATCACAGATTGGAGTATTTGAAATCGAATCGGAACGCGTATTATCAGTTTTAGATGAAGATCAGGACATAGATTTAACACAATTAGGAGAACCATTGTTATATAGTTTTGTAACAATGAGATATTTACAAAAAGCAAAATCAATTCCAGAAGAATTCAAACATATTGAATCACCTAAGAAATCAGTTGATTTAGATGAAGAAAATAACCAAACCAAAGAAGCCAAAGATTCAGATTCAGATTCAGAAACTGAAGATATATTGAATTTGAAATTACCAAAAAAAACATTATCAAAAGAAAGAGAAAAAATAAAGGATACTTTAGAAAATGGAATATTTACTATCAACAAATCGGCTCTACAACCAGAAATGCTGAAAGAAGAAACGCACGAAGATGCAACAGAAGAACGCCTCCATTTTAAAGAATCAGCTTCTAATAAATGGATTGCTAATTTTCTTAAGAATAATAATTATGATATTGTAGAAACTGTATCAAACGGTGATTGTTTATTTGATGTTGTGCGTTTAGCATTTGAATCTATTGGTAGATCTACTACTATTCAAAAATTGAGAGCTCTTGTTGCGAATGAATTAACAGATGAAGTATACAGAGAGAACCGTAATTTATATTTGAGTTTTGAAGGAGAAATAAAGGAATATGAAATGGAAATGAAAGAAATCAAAAAATCAATACAAGAATATAGTCGTAGAATAAAAAAAATTGAATCAAAAGAAGAAAAACAGCATATAATAGATCAAGTAGAGGTTCTCAAGAAAAGGTATTCAGAAGCCAAAGATAAAAAGAAAACAACGGAAGATTATCAACAAGATTATATTGGACATATCAAAGAAATCGATTCTCTAGAAAAATACCGTGCTTATATTCAGACATCCAGTTATTGGGCTGATACTTGGTCAATTTCTACATTAGAAAATATTTTGAATATTAAATTGATGATATTGAATGAAATGGCTTTCCGGGCAAATTCACTGGATAGTGTATTTGAATGCGGAGAAATAAATAAAAATATTGAGACAAAAGGACATTTTTCACCAAATTTTTATATTATTGCTTCGTACAGTGGAAATCATTATAGATTGATAATTTATAAACGAAAGAAAATATTTACATTTAGCGAAATTCCATATGATATGAAAATTCTGGCGATTAAAAAATGTTTGGAAAAAAATGCAGGACCCTATTATTTGATACAAGATTTTCGTAATTTACAATCAAATTTGGGTATTGATCCAGATGAGGCAAATCCGAAAAGAGACGAAGAAGAAATTGGAGAAAATGAGTATTATGATTCGGATGTTGTATTTTCATTCAATAATAATTCTATGGATGCTCTTCCCGGAAAAGGCAATAAAGAGGAAATTCCTGGCGATAAAATAACACAATTTATGTATTTGAATAAAATCAAGGATTGGAGGAAAAAACTAGATGATAAATCAACTGCCGCTCCTTTCAAAGTAGACCATCATCGATGGGCATCTGTATATCATTATATGTGTGCTTCCAAATATAAAAAGGGAAATCCTGATTTCTATTTACTTTTTACTTTGGATTCGGGAAATCCAATTTCAGAAAGTGTAGATGTAGCCAAACACGCGGTGGAAAGTGGTAAAATGAAGGATAAAATTTTGAGACCTAAAAATGTGAAAAAGGATTTGGATTATGAATTAAGAGAAGACGAAGATAGGGAGGAAGCGGTTCGTGCAAAATTTAGCCAAAATCAGGATATGAAAGAGATTTTATTGGGAACAAAACGTGCTTTATTGAAAAAGGCGATTCACGGAAATCCGTCTATTCCAGATTTGATATTGATGAAGATAAGAAGAGAATTGATATAGAATAACTAAATTGTATTGGTTCTTAGTTTTTACAATGCTATAAAGTCGCACTAAAAATAAATAATATTATATATAATATATATAATGTTATGAAAGAGGTATCCAGATATTTATGGAAATTTATAAAAACAAATTTTGAAAAAAAGGTTCTTCAAAATAAAAAACCATTTTCAGAGAAAACAAAACATTTTTTGAAACAACTTATTCAACAAGCCAAACAAGGAGAACAAGAATGGAATCTCGAAAAAACATCAAATAATATTCCTATTATGGTTTCATTGGATCAAATTCCAAAAGGAAATAATTATCATTGGATAGAGCCCATTTTTCAACAAATAATTGAAGGTTCTCCATCAATCTCAAGAAAATATGTTTTTCGGATAAAATCGAGAACCATTACAATCTTTTTTGTTTTACCGGTTTATAAAAACCAACAAATATCAATGGAAAAGGTAGATGCTTATTTTGAAAAAGCTTTAAAACGTATATATATTTGGTTATTTTTATTAGAAAAGTATGCAAACGCAGAATGTTCTCAGAATATGTCTATTTATATTTATTTAACAGAAGAAGCCAAATTTTTACCGACGAATAAAAAAACACCGATAGATAAACAACACGCAAATACTGCATTTACAACTTCTTGTAGAAAGGAAACGGAAATCAATATTTTTAGAGAAGAAGAATGGTTCAAGGTTCTCTTACACGAGACATTTCATAATATGGGGTTGGATTTTTCAGGAATGCAAGATATATACCATACTTTTACAAAAGAAAAAATATTGGACATTTTTTCAGTAGAATCAGATGTCAATTTGTTCGAGACGTATTGTGAAATATGGGGAGAGACAATGAATGTTTTATTTTATATTTTATTTTCTGGAGATTTTTTACACCTTTGCACATCTAAAACGCCGACTTTGTCGGCGGATTTGACTGGCAAAGGCAACAGTTACCACGCACTTGAAACGTGCGAAGGTGTAAAAATAGTGGAGAACCCAGATAAAATCATTGAAAAAATGGAAGAATTAATGAATTATGAACGAATGTTTTCACTATTTCAATCTGTAAAGGTTCTCCATCATTTTGGAATGACTTATGAAGATATTATAAATAATTTGAAATGTGATAAATATAATACAAAAAAATATAAAGAAAAAACGAATGTTTTGGCATATTATATTTTAAAATCAATTGGCATATACAATTTAAATACGTTTATAGAATGGACTATAGATAATAATTCGGGTTCTCTTAATTTTACAAAAACACCAGAAAATTTAGAAAAATATTGTCATTTCTTTGAAACCTATTATAAAAATACGGAATATTTAGAAAATATGGATAGAATAGAGAAATGGTTCTCTCAAAAATCCAAAACCAACAAAAATACATTGGAAATGAAAACAATGCGGATGGTAGTGTTTGATTTCTGATAAAATTGAACAATTTTTTAACAAAATAAAAATCCATATAATTATACCAAAAAAATAATTATATGGGAATCAAAAATTTAAACCGATATTTATTATCACATTGCACTGAGCAATCAATACATAAAATACATCTAAAATCCTTGGCCAATAAAACCGTAGTAATAGATACCAGTATTTATTTGTATAAATTTATAGCAGAAAACACACTTATTGAGAATATGTATCAATTGATAACTATTTTCCAACATTATAAGATTACTCCGATTTTTATTTTCGATGGCAAACCTCCAGAAGAAAAACGGCAACTTTTGATGGAACGATATTATGAAAAACGAGATGCAGAACAAAAATATAACAAACTTTATGAAAAAATTGAAACAGATGAGTCCATTTCTACAGAAGAAAAGCAGAAACAAATGAAGGAAATAGAGAATTTAAAAAGAAAATTTGTAAGAATTAAAGAACAAGATATTCAGAAGACAAAAGAATTATTGGATGCTTATGGAGTAGAATATTATGATGCTCCAGAAGAAGCAGACCAATTATGTGTTTTATTTGTCAAAGAAAAACGTGCTTATGCTTGTATGAGCGATGATATGGATATGTTTTTATATGGATGCGATTACGTTTTACGTGGATTAAGTTTACAAAATCATAGTGTTTTATTATATGATATGAATTCAATATTACGTGAGTTGAATATGGATCTTCAATTATTTCGTGAAATAATGGTGTTATCAGGAACAGATTACAATATCGATGAAAAAACGAGTTTATTTGAAACAATAAAATGGTATTCAAAATATAAAAAGACGCCAACCGAGAGAACATTTTATGAATGGTTAATAGAAAATACCAAATATATCACGAATTATGAGCTATTAATTTCTGTTGGAAGAATGTTCGTTATCGAAACTTATCGAACATCTGGTGTGTTTATTCATTTTTTTGAAAATCCGAATTTTCAAAAAAAGGTGAAAAATCTAGGAAAAATAAGAAGTATTTTAGGAAAAGAAGGATTCGTGTTTTTATAGTAAGGAACATATTATTAGACAAAGAATCTATATTATACTTGAAATATAAGAACCAACAAAATTCTCGTTTCCAATATGAGTTAGATTTATACTAACATCTAACCAAATACTTCCCCCCATTTTCGTCCATCGACTACAAAACATCCAATCTTCTGAAAAATAATGCCCTTCTTCTACTCCGCAGTCAAAAAATGCATAAGCATATTTATTTTCTTCTTCAGTTAAAAATTTGATATCATCGTGGTATTTTGTAGAAGGATATGCAATCATCATTTTTTCAAAAACTTCACGTTTTATTACTAAAAAACCAGTTGCCAAATGTTTTACTTTAATAAGATTTTGAACAATATTGTTTTCTTTTTCTGCATAATTAATATTATATTCCAAAAGATTACTTCGAATCATACTTTCATCATTCATTATATTTTTTAATACAGAATTGTTTTTTCTGTCAATCATTGCCTTTACTTTGTTTTGATTAGGATCTCCGTTTTGATCAGGTAATATTTTACTCCAATTATAACTCCTTAAAGGATATGCTCCACCAATAATACATTTGTCCGCAATTAATAATTTAATAATATCAATTGGATTCCATTGAATATCTGCATCAATAAAAATAAAATGTGTCATTTTTTCATCAAATAATGATTTTGCGACCAGATTATTTCTAGCACGAGGAATGAGACTATCATTCTTACAAAATTCGACGTGAAGAGGAATTTTGAAATATTGGAATAAATTGATTGTTGTTATTAAAGCGTGTACATAATTGATATGACATAAGCCTCCATAACAAGGTGTTAAAATAACCACTTTCGGATTTTTCTCAAGAACAAAATTATTTACTTTTTCCTCAAATAGTTGTTCTTTTGTTTTTTCTTGGACTTTTTCATTAATTTCATCCATAAGAACTTTGATATTGTCTGTCATTATATAAAAATAATATAATTATTATTTTTATATTGATTTTTATTGTATATATGTTTTCAATTTACACATACTGGGAATTGAACTCAGGACTTATGCTTGGAAGGCATACATTTTACCACTAAACTATATGTGTTGAAGAAATTGATTAGCAATTCAAAGTTTCGATCTTATTGGGCCCGATGCGCTTCATCTGCACCAAATTGCTTTCAATATTTTTGTTTGTTTTTGTTTTGTAATTATAGTTAACAATGTAATTATTTATCAATATTATTTTTTATTGTTTTTATTGTTTTGACAGTAGTTACAGTAGTTACAATAACAGTAGTTACAATAGTTTTTATAATTCTATAATAGCATGGTAATTAAGCTGTGGCAACAGCAGCGGCAGCAGCAACATCAGCCTTGATGAAGTGGTGCTTCATATATCTCTGAAGATTGAAGTAGGTAAGCTCATCACCAGCATTCAACTTAAGAAGAGCGGAAAGCTTGGTATCAGCATTGATCTTGCGACCATTAGCCTTATCTTGGAGATTGTGAGTGCGGATATATTGATTGATCTCCTTGCTGACCTCAGTTCTGGCCATTTCAGTTCCAACCTTCTTTCCTAGAAATGTAGCAAGCTCCTCAGTAATAAGAGTGGGCTTGACAAATCCAGAAGGTTGACGATTACCAGAGCTCTTCTTCTTACGCTGAGATGACTTTTGGGCATTCTTCAAATCGCGAAGAATAACCTTCTCAAGAGTCTTGAAATCATTCTTGACAGTTGAGAACAAGTTAGTGAGCTGTTGAAGCTTGGCACTGAATTCATTGATCTTTACAAGAGCAGAGCTGCTATCAACAGGAGCAGAATCAACAACCTCGTTAGTTAGAGGAGCTTCAGCGGAGACAGGTGCAGCAACAACTACAGGAGCAACAACTTCAGTTGAAGCAGGTGCAGTCTCGGCAACAGCCTTAACCTTCTTGGGTTTCTTGGCAGCAACTTCTGATGATGAAGAAGAAGCAGATTTCTCAACAACGGAGACAGATACGGGAGCGGATTGAGCGGGAGCAGATTGCTTATCGGACTTTGTAGTTCTTACCATTTCTAGTATACAGTATAATATGTTTCTTTTTTAAGTAGTTTAACGCAAAATATATATTTATTTTAATTTTATCTAAGCTTGATAGTCGAAGTAATGAAATATAAAAGTTTTTCCTAAATAAAAATAAAAATAAAAACAAAAAATAAAACTAAAAAAATTAATTTGTCTTTTTTATAATGAAGAAAAGATTACACCTTTTAACCGATAAATTGGAAATTGAAAGGTGTAAAATCTATTATGTAGGTAATGATTCATATAACCACATCATTGACATTCTCGCAGGTAAGGATACAACTGTTAAAGCTGCTAAAACATAAAATGCACCTAATTTTTTATATTCTTCGGATTCTCCACAATATACCATATTTTCCATTACACTAACACAGACATCTCTCAATTGATCAATTGAATTAGCATTTTCTAGAAAATTCATATTAATATTATGAAAAGGTTCTCCAAGAATACAAATTTTTTGTTTCAAAGAAAAAGAAATTCCTCCGCGATACATCCAATAATGATATAAATATCTCAAAAAATGAATATAACCTTCTCTAGACAAAGCAGAGAACCATTGACTCTGTGTATAATTACCTAATAAATCAATTTCTATAAATAATTCTTGAATTCTAGTATTAGTTGACTTTGTTCTAATATCCTGTATTCTATTGATTAACTGTAATCTATTAGTATGAATTTCATTTTGTGCAGGTTCTATAATATTTACTATTTCTCGTGTAATTGGTTCTCTATTATTTGTTGGAATAATATTATTTGCTAAAGATTCTCTTGGTGGATTCTTTATATTTTTATTCAACCTTATGCGAAATTTGACATTTGAATAATAATTTTGAATATAGATTTTTTCATTATAGCTAAATAAAGTGTCATCATAAAGGTGATTAAAAATAATTTGGGTTTTGAAAAAGAGTGAAAAAATATTGTATATATTTTTATTATTCAATTTTTCACGATTATAAGGATTTATAAAAGAACCTTTTTTCAGAAAATATTGTATAATGGAAAAAATATTGAATCCATATGTAAATTCATTTGAATCACAAAAACTGTAGAATGAATCAATGAAAATTTCATTCAAAGGTTCTAAAGAATAAAAATCTGTTTCATTTACACATAATGATTTATTTTTGAAGGCAGGTCCTTTCAATTTCACAAATTCATTTACAAGAAATCTTCTAAATATTTTCTGGATTTTTATAGCATAATTTGTTTCTATAAAAAAGTTCTCAATACGTTTGATTAAAATACTTTTTGTTCCAGAAACGTGTAATTTATTCTGTTTCAAAATAGCTTTCAAATCAGGAATTTTATATTTATCAAGAATATGTTTATCCTTAAAATAATCTAAATACGATAATTTTTTATTTTCTGAAGTTTCTTTCTCAATAGGACAATCAGTGTCATTTGTATCTATAATTTTGTTTTCTAATATTGGGTTCAACATTGCTTATAAATAAAATAATTTATTTTTTATATACATTTATGTCATATAAAAATGATTGAATCTGTATTCTTTAACTGCTGATAAATTATAAATCATAAAATTGATTTAAAGATAACCCATATTATAATGTATCAAGCTTGTTTGAATCATATATATTATTAAAATGTCATCTTTTGCAAAACCCGTTGTTGTTACTATCCCTGAATGGAATCCTTCTGCTATTAAATATATGGCACCCAAGATCAATGATCGAGGGGGGAAATCGATTAATATGATAAGCAAACAGACGAATCGTTCTCTACATATTTCTACCCCACTTATGATGACTTGGGGTATTTCTGATTTTGTAGACGAAAAAGGCGATTCCGATGGTAAGTATAGTATGTCTTTGAATTTTCCGAATGAGGAATATAAGTCAAAAGCAACTGATGAATTCTTGACGAAACTCAAGGATTTTGAAAATCAATTGTTGGATGATGCAGTTGTCAATAGTGAATTGTGGTGGGGTGAGGAGATGAGCCGAGAGGTAGCAAAACATACATTCTTTCCATTTATCAAGTATACCAAGAATAAGGATACGAAGAAGATTGATTCAACAAAGCCACCTTCTATTCGCGCAAAGGTTCCAAATTACAATGGAAAATGGGGTGTTGAAATCTACGATACAAAGTCTAATTTGTTATTCCCTTGTGAAATTGAGAATTTGACACCAATTGATTTTGTTCCAAAGATGAGCAATGTAGCTTGTGTTTTACAATGTGGTGGAATTTGGATTGGTGGAAAGGGTTGGGGATTGACATGGAAGTTGATTCAATGTGTTGTGAAACCGCGCGAAGTTGTCAGTGTTTATGGTAAATGCCATATTCAATTATCAGTAGAAGACCAAGAAACTATTGAGACACAGGAAATAGTTGAAGATGTTCAAGAGGAAGATGTGGTTGAGACGGTAAGCAAAGCGACGGTAAGCAAAGCGACGGAAAGCAAAGCGACGGAAAGCAAAGCGACGGAAAGCAAACCTCAGCCAATTCAAACTCAAGTCGAAGATAGTGACGATGAAGAACCAGCAGCAGTTTCTGAAGCTGCACCAGAAGTAGTTCCAGTTGTTCAAGAAGAACTTCCACCAAAGCCAGTGAAGAAGATTGTTAAAAAACCAGTAGAAGTAGCTGTTCAAGAAGCAGAAGCAGAAGTAGCTGTTCAAGAAGCAGAGCCAGTAGTTGTTAAGAAGAAAATTGTCAAGAAGAAAGTACCATAAATAATTAAATTGATATTTTGTAAATTGTTTTTGTAATTTAATAAATCATTTTTATTCATTTTTTTATTCATTTTTTTTATTCATTTTTGGATAGCAAATAACCCAAACCAAAAGTATAATATTATCCCCATTCGTCTATCGGTTAGGATACAGCCCTTTCAAGGCTGAGGGCCGGGTTCAATTCCCGGATGGGGAAATAATTGACATCTAGTTAAAGTAAAAATATATAAACAGTTCTCAACAACAACAATAATAATAACAATACGAAAATGTTATTATTATTTTTTCTACAAATGACAATAATTCTCGGATATAAATATTATCTAACGCCACCACAATGGTCTCAAATAAAATATATATTAGATCATCCAGGTTCAACAAACGAAATGAAGCATAATACAAAAAAGATTATTTATCATCATTACTATGATTGGTCAATCAATAAGGCATATGAATTTAGTAGGAAATATCGTTATCATAAAAAGCTTGATCCACGAGAACTTTCATTATATGCAGTTATTGGATTAGAAAAGGCAGTAAACACATATAATACATCTTATCCATTTTTCAATCATTTAGAATTGTATATAAGAAGTAGTTTGTATGATGGAATTACAAATCTACAACCATTAAATTCTATTCCTAAATATTTTCGTAAAAATAAAAAGTGGAGAACCAAGAATTATAAAATATATGAAAATTCTCTAAATACTCAATTTGTTGGAACGGACGAATGGATATTTGATAAATATAACAAAGATTCTGAATCACTAAATTCATATAAAATTACAGAAATCAAAGAATTTGTCCAATGTTTAGATCCAATTTCCAAAAAAATAATGAATCTAAAGTATTTTCAACATGATAAATGGTCCAATAAAAAAATAGGAGAACATTTCGGATTTAGCGAAGAAACAATTCGATTAAGACTAAAAAAAATACATAAAGATATTTTATCAAATATTCCTAAATGAAACAAAATATACCCTATGAAATTATCAATCAGATTCTTGAAATGAAATCGGATTTAGAAGAAATTCCAGTATATTTACAATTTTCTGAATCTGGAAAAGAATATTATAAAATAAATCGGTTTTCAATAAATAAAAAATTACAGGTTCTCTATGAATTTAGAATAAAATATCCTCCAAAAAAAATGTATATTTCCTTTTTACAAGAAGAAAATTATTCTCAGATGGGATATGCATATGCTTATACATTTCCAATAAAAAATGGTATAAAATATGATTATTATATTCAAAAATTATGGAGTTATTGTTCTAACTATATTTGGATTAAATCAGTAAGAAAACATCCTATTACAAAAATGATTTATGAAAGAGGTTGGGCTTCTGTTTTTGAACCAGATAATGATGAAAATGTTCAATATCCAATTTTGGGTTCTCTTAAATTTTCTGAAATATTTTTTTTTCCAAATATTTATTATGATTATTTGACATTTCGGATACTTGGTTTAGACGTTATTGATAGATATCATTTTTGTTCTCAGTTTTTTTATACATTTCATTCTAATTATTTTCAAGAATATGATGAGAACCTAGGAAGGTTTGTTCATAAAATTATGCCTAAATTTTTAATTGATTCTGTTTATGAAAATGAAGAAAGTAATTATTTGCCGTAATTTAGAGAAATCAAATAATATCTAGAATTTCATTTTCCGTTTTTGTTGTATTCTGATTTTGATTCATTGTTATACGTCCAATGGGTTACGATATAATGTAATAAATTGCCCAAATTATACAAATGCAACGGCTAAATAAAAATTATCGTGTGTAAAAAGAATAGATAAACCGGTCATTATATTTCCTAAACAATCAGATAATAACAAATAATTCATTTGTTATTATTTTCAAAATAATGTTTATATAAATTTATGGAAGAAAAACGGATAGCAAATATTAATGATAGTAGACACTTGGTTGTTTCATCTTGCTTCTTTCTTGTTCCCGGTATTTATGCTTTTTCAAATAGTTTGTATCCTTATGGCATTCTTTCTTTTATTACTACAGTAATATCTGTTAATCATTGGCGAAACCCGATTATGGGACCACGAAGGACGGCCGATTTAATCACTGCGAAATTATCATTTGCAATTTATTTTGTATCAGGTTGTTTCTTTGTACGTGATATTCAATTACTTGCGTTGGGTATTCCTGGTTGTGCTGGAATTATAGTATTTTATTTTCTTTCGAATAAATTTAGCTCCAGTCGTTCTTACATATGGATATATTTTCATATGTTATTTCATTTATTCGTAGCTAGTGAAATGATCCTTGTTTTATATAGTGGAGTTAAAAATGGTGCATATAAATACTTTTTGTAAATAGTTTGAATATTAAATCTTTGTTCTCTACACCTTTTAACATTTCAAATGCCGACCCTTGTGGTCGGCATCTTTGAATGTTATTAAGTAACTGTTACTTTACAACCGATAAATTTCCTTTATTATATTCAATAATTTGGCGATTGAAAGGTGCAAATGTCTAAAATAGTATTTATCAAAAAAATAAATTCATTCTCACACCAATTCAATATTCAAATAAATATGACTTTTCCTAGTAATATCATAAATATCTTTCATATTTATCATTGAAATTCCTTGATTATAGAAAATCTTTATTTGATTTTTTGCTAAATTAAGTTCACTGGTTTTTATTTCTATTTTTCTTTTTCCAATTTCTACGGAAAAAGTCTCTAAATGTAATAAATCCATAACTTTCAATTGAAGATTTATGAGAATATTATTATTTTCAATAATCTGTATATTATCCGGTAAAATAGGATAACATCTAATATATAAATCACTTCCTAAATTATCATAAACTAATTCGTGGTGCCATAACGGAATAATATAGACTTCATCATTTACCGTGAGTTTATACAGATTGTTATCAAACAAATCGTCTAAAGATGGATTCAAAATAATACATTCGTCATTTTTTATCTTTTCAGAGAGAACCTCTTCTATTTTTTCAAAAAAAGTATTGCTAAAGTAAAATATATCTTTGTAAATTTTAAGAATTTCATAAATTTTTATTAAAAGATTTTTATCCAATTTTTCTAATAATTCGACCATTTGGTTCTCACATATTTTGGATAATTTTCCTAAAATAATATAAATAATTTTATTCAATGTAGTGTTTTCTCCAGAACCCCCTTTCCAAATATGATCAATGAATTCTCGCAACATATTTTTATAATTATCTGGAGAACCTGATAAAAAATCGTCATTATTATTAGGTTCTCCTTGATAAAAATGATTATTTAATAAATATTCATATGCTAAATGTATTTCTTGGAATTTTTCAGATGCATCCTCTGATTTATTTTTATCCGGATGATATTTCAATGCATTAAATCGATATTGTTTTTTAATGTTCTCTATTGTCACTGTTTCATCATCATTCAAACCTAAGATAAGAATTGCTTTTTTAGAATCCATATTAGAATCCGTGTATTTTTATTATAAGATAAAAGAAAATACTTTCTAAATGGTATATGGGTCTATAATTATTATTAAAATATTTCAAAAAAATATAAGTTTTAGATAATATTGCAGAACTATCGGATTCTTTGATTTTCCCTTCATTGATAAAATAACAAAGAATATACCAAATACATTCAGTGACATCGAGATTATAAATCAAAATATCGTAGAGAACATCACGGAAACTAGTGAATATAATTTTGTTCGGGTTCTCTATTTCTTTGATAATATTATCACAAATAATATTGAAAATGTCTTTTGGTATTTCTTTTGCGGCATCAATAAGTGTAAAGGATTTCAATTCTTTGATATTTATTATATATTCAGGTTTCATATGATTCATAATAGCGGTGATTTTGTCAGATTCGCATTTATGGGGTTTTTTCAAATTACTAATTTTTTGCATAAAGGTTTCATTTTCATTTTCATTTTCTATAACGGAATTATATATTGGTACAGTTTCATTGTTTGTAGATGATTCTCCAAATAGAAGAGAATGTTCTCTCAATTTTTTAGATTTTCCATTGGAAGAAATTACAGGAGATTTTTTATTAACGGAGAACAAGTTTTTATACTTTTCAATTGATGGTCTTTCAATATTTATAATTTGACAACAATTTAATATTTTATTAGGGAAAAAACTAATATGTTCAGTAATCAAAATAAATTGAATATGAATATTAGAATAAGGATAATTGTACTGTTGAATATAACTATAAAATGTTTCCAATAGTTCTCCGTGAATTAAATGAAAATTCTTGCAAACAATGATCCCTGTTTTTTCTGCTTTGACGGATATAATATCAATTATCTGGAAAAATATTTCGTGCCAGACTAATTTGGAATTACAACCGAGTAAGGCCATATCAATTTCATAATGAATATCGCTGATACGATAAGTATAGTCCTGTTTATCAGTTTGGATTAATATTTTTTTATCATATTTTAATTCACTTGGACTATATTTTTTGAGAAGAGTGAGCACCTGAGAATATTTACCTATTCCTGTAGGGCCATAGAAAATGAGATTTCCAAGATTTGCAATTGATTTGGGGAATTTTTCATATATAGGTAGCATTTCTGGATGAAGATTATATTCTTCGACAGATTTAGTGTATTCTTCAAAATGGGTTTCGTAATATTTCATTTAATTTATAAAAAAGGTTAATTTTAGATTTTTTTATCAATAAATTATATATTATGGTAAAGCTAGAAATAATTCCTGGTTCTGGTGATAATAAATTTTATATATTGAATCAGATCCAATTTTCAAATAATATTAAAACTATGTTTGAGTCTGATGAAGATAAACATGATAAGGCTAAACGTTTAGCAGTATTTGATTCAATACACGATTTTAAAACATTTGGGGATTCTAATCCAGTTGATATTATTGAATATAATCGTAAATTATCGGAATATTATATTAATAGATGTTTTTTCAATTTTAATCGAATTATGTGTAAAGGAGAAGAAATAATATCTGTAGAGAATTCATTTCTTAAAAAACCTAAAGGGGGGGATATGTATGGATATGACAATAAGCCAACACCAATAAGTGCAATTAGTATGGTTGAAGATTATTTTGTAATGTTGAATTTATTTAAATTATCAAAAAAAGATACTCCAGTAAAAGAAGTTAATTTTAATAGTAGTTCAAACGTTACTAATTTAAGTAATGATGATGAATTATTTTTAATTAAATGGAATCCCAAAGATTCTCAAATTGATAATCCTGCTAATAGAGAATTACATAATAAAATTAGAAGTTTAATTATAGAAAAAGGATACTTTGACGAAGAAGATGGTAAAAAATATATAAATACTGTTACAGATGTATCTCTTGTATTTAGAAAATATCATATGACTTTTTGTAATAAAGTCAATGATAATATATCGTATCGCGCTTTAATTACTCAAGAATCTGCAAACGATCCTGCTGGTTCATTGAGAAAAGAAGTATTAAGTACTGCATTTAAAGCAGAAAATGTCTTAATTGAAAAAGAAAACCAATCAAGAACTTACAAAAATGATGAAATAAATAGTAATATTGAACCTACATTAGGTGGAATTAAAGAATTAAAAGGAGTAAACATTGGAGAAGGTGATTCTAATAAATTTTTGAATTTTAAATTTGATTTAACGTTAGAAGATACTTCTAGTTTAAATAAATTAAGTACTGATACTACAACGATTCCATATTCAACATTTAATGAAACAGCGGATTCAAATCCAAATGAAAGAACTGAAATTAATAGTGAAATAAAAAAATATTATAAAAGATTTAGTGATGAAAAAACAGTAATGCAAGATCCAAATATTTTAACTGGTAGAGATGATCATAATAATTCAAAGGCACAAACGTTTTATGATAATATAAATAATTTTAGTCAAGAAAAAAAACAAAAGGAAATTCCAAGACATTTTACTAGAAAAAGATTAGGTGATGTTCTTCTAGCTTCCGTATGTAGATTAATAAATAGTAAATATGATAATGATACTAAAAGAATAAAATTTAAAACATTAACGGAGACACCAGATATTTCACCGAAAACTGCAATATTTATTGGCGAAGATAGAATGATTATTTCATTTTGTTTGATAAACAAAATACCTTGTATTTATGATAGTGGTGTATATACGATTTTGTATTTACCAAATAAAGAAGAAGAAAATGCTTTAAATAAAAAAAATTATGATACTTATGCTACTATACCTAGTCCTCCTAGTCCTTCCACTGGAGGAAATAAAATGATTCAAACAGGAGGAATAACAACAAGACGTATGGCTGAATTTAGAAATACTTATAGAGATACTATATGGGAAGAACCCTATTATTTTTACAAATTTATGCCTTTTTTTAACCCTGTAGATTTTACTGGTACAATTGATTCAACTACTGTAATTGAAAATTTAAGTGGTGTAATTCAAAATATAAATGCAAATTTTGTACAAGATAATTATGAAAGTAAAGTAATAAATTTTGTTCCAAATAATAATGAAATTAATGATAAAATGTTTCTTGCTTTTAAAAAAAATGATAATACTGAAAATTATTCTTTCTCAGAAAATTTAGCACAGTCAATTGTAGATGTTATTGAAGATGTTATTGAAGAATATAAGCATAGAAAATATTATACATTTATCAATATTTTTAAATACGATTTTAGTTTTAATACACCAGAATATGATAATAATGTTAATAATTTGTTATTATCGGTTGCTAAATTACCATCCCCTGATGAAATAACTATTTTTTTTAATAGTCAAACTATTACAATTACTAAAAATAACTTTAACCCTAAATTTGAAGCAATACCAATATTAAAAGACGAATTTTATAAAAACGATATCGTAATATCTTTAGGATTAACCGATCAGCAAGAAGAGCAAACAGGAGGAGGATTTGAAATGATTCACGATTTTAATATAAAAATGCTAGAAAAATATTTTAAAGTTTTAGTGTATTATGAAATTTTTTCTATTGCAAATGAAACTAATGACAGTGACTTTTTTGATATTAATCATTCTGGTGTTCGTATAGCATTTGATTGCACATTATATGTGTTTTTTGACTTATTAGTTTCTGAATTTGAAAATAATTATAAAAATGTAAATTATGAATTATTAGAATATTTTTTATATATTTATCAATATGATTTATATATTAGTTTACATAAAATAGTAGAATATTCATTAAATAAAACAACATTATTAAATAAAGAAATATTAGAAAAAATAAAAGATCGATCTTCAAAACTAGATGAATTGACTGAAAATACTATCAATTATTTTGCTGAATTATTAGAAAAGACAAAAGAAAAAACAAAGGAAATAGATACATTAATGTATGAAATGATTTCGTCAAATAATTATGCAGGTCAATACAATCTTGCTGCTGAAAATAATTTTACATACTTTGGATTTAATTCCATATCTAATATATTCAAACCTTTGTCTGAAATAATATCTAGGGAAGAAAGAGCTATAGAAGCAAATAAAATTTTTCAACAAAGAACGCAAAATAAAACAAGAAAAATTGGAACCTTCACATTAGCAGATTTGTCAAAGAAGGAACCAAATTCTACTAGTAGTAATTCAACAATTTCAACAATTTTAACAACTTCAACAACTGCTTCAAATGGAAGAAGAGGTGGAAGAAAAACCCGAAAAAAATTATCAAATAAAACTAAAAAATTGAAAAATAAAAAATCATCAAAAAGAAAAACAATAAAATTGAAATACAAAAAATGAATTATATTGTAAAGTATGTTTACCAAAGAATCATCAATCAATTAAACTATCATAATGTCAAGCTTTAAGAATACTCGTTGCTCAGGATGTTATCCTATTTTCCAGCCAAATCAACAAGCCCATCAAGGGTTTGGTGGATGTATGGAAATTAAATATGATTTTGAAGAATTAGAAGAAGAGGAAGATATTAATATTTCTCCAATTCTTCATTCAATAGAAGAACCTAAACAGGTATTTTGTGAATTTACAGAAAAGAATGTAGAAGAACTGGAAGAAGGAGAAGTAGACGAAGAACAAGAACAAGAACAAGAACAAGAACAAGAACAAGAACAAGAACAAGAACAAGAAATCAAAGAACAAGAAATTAAAGAAGAACAAGACCCAGCAAAACACTCATATTTTTACAAACCAGCATTCGTAAAAAGATTCAAAGGGATACCTTCTTACGATAAAGAAAAAGTATTTGAAGTTATGGTGGATCTTTTGAAAGAACAACCAGATATTCCTTTCCCTTGTTTACTTGGAATGATTGATAAAATTATCAATCCATCAATATCTTATTCTGATATTAGTGCGGGAACGTATATGAAAAGTGTCGAACTGTGGAACTGTTTCATTATGAATTCATATATTGAATGGCAAAAAAATGGAGAAAATGGTTCAGGAAAAATCTATTCATTTCATTTACTAATTTCTCATCGTCATCTTGTCTTTTGAATATTATGTTTTGTTTTAATTTGATTTTGTTTTAATTTGATTTTGTAAACTATAAAATTGATAACCTTTTTTTATGAATATGTTTACTATATTTCTATCAAAATTCCTAAATACCAATAATGTTCTCTAAAATGAATCAATATATTTCGAAATTCTTTCATAATAGAATGATTTTTATTATGAAAATGGTTTGTCTCTATTTTGCTTGGATATCTCTTCATTATTTTGCGTCGCATTTATACGTCAAAATATGCACGCCTTATACATTTTTCGGATTTATAATGGCGCCTTTTATTGCACCAACGCCTCAATGCCAGGCACTCAGATGGATCATTTACAATGGAGGTAACAATATTATTCTAATGTGGTCTTACATCGGTGTATGGCTTCTTCAACGTGTGACAGATTTCCAACAAATAATGTAAATATTGTTATTATTGTATAATCATATTTGGTAAATGTGCCAAATCATTCGATAAATAAACAGAATATGCAGATAACCCGAGAACAGCAGCAGATAAACCGTATTTGATAAGTGCTAATAGTATCGATAATACAATATAATATTTATTACCATATACAATTCGAAAAAAATCATATTCTGATGGTTGTAAAAAATAAATCAAAGATAAAATCCCTATAAAAATAATACATAGCATAAATATAATTTTGTATTTACTGTATTTTTTTCTGTTCTCAGCAGACATTTTTATTTTTGATCCCATTTTTGAATAGGTAGCGTGTAAATCCTTTAATGTAATCATAATAAGAATCGAAGATACAAATAAAAAAGCAAGTGAAATAAAAATAATAACCATAAATGTAATTTCTCCCCGTTCAACTGATGGGTGATTCAAAATATCAATTCCTAAAAAATAACTATTTATAATATTGATGACAAAGACTATTCCAATTCCGATGAGTTCAATATTTTTAATAAACATACAGAAAAATCCAATCAAAAATATAATAAAAAAAATCAAATATCTAAAAAAAGGATGACAATCTTCCATTTATAAGTTTTTCCTTATATTATAGATATGCATAAAAATATTATGTGATTCTATACTTTTGTTTGATCCAATCAATGAGAACCGATTCTTTTGTTTTGAAAATATCGTCTTTAAATTCTTTCAAAGAAAGGAATTCGGGTTTCTTCATTTCAGGTTTCTTATAAAAGACATAAAATCCAAATTTGCCTTTGCGAATACTTAAGTATTCATTCAATGTGCGGATTAGATTATTATCACTTGGCGCAGGTGGTGGAGACCTCTTTTGTTTTCCATCTTCCATTACTGCGTTTCCTCTTTTTTTCAAAATCATTTCTTGAACATCAAATAAAGTAATACTGTTCAATGGTTTGGAAATATTGTATATACTTTCTCTGTTCTCGCCCCATTCTACGTAGGCACCATATGGACCTATTTTCATATACATATCCATACCTTCATAGACTCCTAAATAATCATTTTGTATTTCTACTAAATCTTCATAGGTATATCCTCCTGCTTTTAATTTATCTAAATCAATTTTTATAGATTGTTTGATGGGTTTATATTCATAGGAACCGTCTTCCAATTTACGACGAAGAGAACAAATTGATTTTTGAAAAACTAATTCGTATTTGTCATTGATAGGAAATGTTTGTTTTGAAATAGCTGCAATCGGTTTTGAAAGCGTTTTAATTTCGTCATAACAATCGCGACAAATTTTAGAGTATAAGTCAGGCGGCGCCAAAGGCGCCGATCCTGGAATAATGGCGCCTTCGGCGCCATTACCCCCAATCTCATCCAATTTTTCTTCCATAATTCGCGTATAATCATACGAAAAGAGGTTTTGAAAATGTTGTATTAAGAATTCGACTGTAATAACACCCGTGGGTTGAATAACCAGTTTGTTTTTCTCGTTTCCGAACGCCTTTTCTTTCTTCAATATTTCGACAGTGGTCTCTCTTAATTTGAATTCAGTACATTCGACCTTTTTGCCGTCAATATCTTGTTTCTTGACATATCCCCTCTCTTGAATGGTTTCTACAATAAAGGCAAATGTGGAAGGACGACCAATACCAATTTCTTCTAATTTTTTGATAAGAGAAGCTTCTGTATAATGATGGTTTAGATGTTCAGCAGATACAGTAGATTCAATATAATTATAAGGAATTTTAGCAGGTTGTTTAATACTTTGGAAAAACAAATACAGTGCAGAATCATTTGCTACTGGGTTTTCTTCTTCGACTGATCTTGATACTCCTATTTTCTTCCAACCTAGGAAAACGGGGATTTCTAATGTATATTTGTATTTATGTTTCTCAGGTGCCGTAATTTCACATCCAATTGTTTTAAACACGGCATCCGACATACAACTTTCAACAGTATTACGCCAAATAAGACGATATAATGAAGAGGTTCTCGCATCAAAACCAACTACTGATTTTTTTTCTAAATGGGTTACGCGAATGGCTTCGTGTGGATTCGCAGATTCATTGGATAATAAGACATCTAAATTGCCTACATATTCTGTTTTATTAAATTCGCCAATAATAAATTCCTGGGCTTGTTTTAAAAAGACGGCAGAATATTTAGTATTTTCTGTTCTCATATAAGTGATATCGCCGTTTTGATATAATTTTTGACAAATGGACATTGTTTCATTAGGTGAATAATGGAGAACATTACTGGCAACTTGTAGGAGATTCGAAGTATTAAATGGTTTTGGCGGAGATTTCGAAATTTCTTTAGGAGAACCAAGAGAAAACATATGTTCGAATGTTTTGGATTTCTCTAAGAATTCTGCGATTTGTTCTGGTTCTCTGAATTCGTGATTTAGGATAAAAGGAATGTTTTGCGAAAAAAAGTGGCCAACTGTTTTATATTTGAATTCCATTTCTTTCGCCAATTTTTCATTATCATATACAAGACGTAATGCAGGTGTTTGACAACGGCCAGCAGATAATCCGTTGGTTTTATTATTGAATAAATATTTCCATAAAAGAGGGGAGATTTTGAATCCGACAATCATATCGAGAACCTGTCGCGCTTTTTGTGCGTTTACTAAATTCATATTAATTATAGTTGGGTTCTCTACGGCTTTCAAAATAGCCGGTTGTGTAATTTCGTGGAATATTATACGTTTTGTTGTTTCAACAGGTAGACCAAAGATATCACAAATATGCCAGGCGATGGCTTCTCCTTCTCGGTCATCGTCAGTCGCTAATATAATATTCGATTTATCAAATTGATCTATTACTGTGCGCATAAATTCAACGTGTTTTGCCTTTTCTTCAATAATGGAGAACATAATGGAAAAATCGGTTTTTGTATCAATGGATTTCAAATTATCAATATGACGAATATGTCCTTTCGATGCAATGCATTTATAATCCAATCCTAAATAACTATCTATTTTTTTACATTTTGAAGGAGATTCGACAATGACTAAATATTTAGCATTATTAAAAGAATCTGCGTTAAATGATTCGTCCGTTTTTTTTACAAATGTCTTTTTGTAAATTTTAGTGCTTTTAGGAGGCATTGTAGAGAACCTTGGTTAAAATAAATGGTATTTTATTTCTATTTTCTTTTTGCGTAAAATATAATATCCATTTAGTATATATAATAATGTCAGCTTGGAATAAATTTCTAACGGATTTTCACGAAAAAAATAATCCTGGTAAATCACTTGGTATTTCTATGAAGCAAGCATCAAAACTTTATAAACAACAAAAGGGTGGTGCTGATTCTAGCATTCCTGTTCAACCAATGTCTGGTTCTTCACCACAACCTGCTATAAATTCTACAAGTGATTACAAACCAAATGATACAGGAAGTGCTTTAGTAAAAGGTTCTACAAGTATGACTGGAGGAAAGAAATCCAGAAAGAATCGCAGAGGAAAAAAATCAAAGACCTCAAAGAAGAGACGATCATCCAGACGTAAATAAATATGTATAATTTTGATAAAACCGTTTAAATATAATACAATAATAATATTGTATTGTATGAATTCAAATTTGATAAAAATACTCATTAAAGATTCTAAATATTCAGGTTGGACATTTGTAGATATAGATACAAATGATGATATTTTTCCTAAAAATATTCCCGCAGATTTCAATCCACTGACTAATAAATTTTTCACAAAAGATATATTTTCAATTAATGAAGAGAACCAAGAAATATCATTACTACATTCTCCAGTAAGAAACAACCAAGTTCTCGCTGGAATTCTTGTTTTGGAAAATAATAAAACTTATGGGAGAACCACAAATAAAAAACACCTTTTTTATAAATGTATTCCGGATGATACACATTTACCGCATTTTCTTATTCCATATGATATAAAAATCGGGTTCTCAAAAAAACAAATCAATAAATATGTAATTTTTCAATTCAAAGATTGGTCGTCTCAACATCCTATAGGAACTCTCGTTGAAACCATAGGTAATGTTGATAATCTCGAGAATTTCTATCAATATCAACTCTACTGTAAAAATCTCCATTTTTCTCTTAAAAAAATTACTGATAAAACACGTGAATCATTGAAACAAAAACCGTCTTATGATGAATTTGTATTTCAAATATTCGAGAACCCAGATTATAATATTAAAGATCGTCGTTCTGAAACTGTATTTACAATTGATCCGCACGCTAGCACCGATTACGACGATGCATTTTCTATAAAACCTACAGAAGACGGAAATTACCAAATATCAATTTATATCGCAAATGTGTTTTTCTGGTTAGAAACTCTTAATCTCTGGACATCATTTAGTAAACGTGTTTCTACTATATATTTACCCGACCATCGTAGACCTATGTTACCAACAATATTATCCGATACCCTCTGCAGTTTACAAGAAAATCAATTGCGTTTTGCATTTGTGATGGATATAGTAGTAAATTCTGATGGAAATATAATAAAACAACCTGTTTTTGAGAATGTTCTCATCAAAGTGTCGAAAAATTATGTATATGAAGATCCGAAACTTATATTCAAAAACAATTATTATAAAGATTTATTGAGAACCCTGCAAACAATGGATAAAAATATAAATACTAGCCACGATGTAGTTGCCTTTTTAATGGTTCTCATCAATACTCAAACAGCCATTATTTTAGAAGCAAATCAATGCGGCATTTTCCGTTCTTCTACAATTATACATCCTGGCGATTATTTGAAGAAACAGGCGGAAACGGAGCATCTTGAACAAGATACGAAACGTATTATTCAAAATTGGAATAATACTTTTGGAGAATATGTGCTGTATAATGAAAAATCGAGAGAACATATAATTATGAATAAAAAATCATATATTCATATAAGTTCTCCAATTCGTAGATTAGTAGATTTATTAAACCAAATGCTTTTTATTTCCGAAATAATATTCGATTCAAAAGAAAAAAGGACAATGGTGAGAACCTTATCCCAAGATGCGAAAAAATTCATATACAATTGGACAAAAGAAATTGATTATATTAATTTGGCAATGCGGTCTATTCGTAAAGTGCAAATTGATTGTGAATTAATGAATCGGTGTTTTCTGGATCCTAATATAATGAATGTAGAACACGAGGGAATTATATTTGATAAAGTTCAAAAAAATGACGGGACGTTTTCATATATGGTTTATCTGAATAATTATAAATTATTATCTAGAATAACAGCAACTGCAGATTTAGAAAATTATTCTACGAGAAAATTCAATGTTTTTTTATTTGAAGATGAGAATAAGATTACAAAAAAAATTCGTTTACACTTGGTTATGTAAAGTGGCAGGCGCGACCCGAAGGGTCGGGTCTGAATCCAAGATCGCCCGCCCGAAGGGCTAGGGCGCAAATACTTATTCCTAATATTCGTAAAAATATATTTAAAAAATGCATATATTATTATTTATATGCATTTTTATTTACATTATAATAGAAACGTTGATGATACAATTTTCAAATTATGGTTAAATCATTATGAACGATTAAATATGAAATATGCTATATTTGTTTTATCAAATGATATGGATTATTATCGGCAAAAATATTCATTTTCTCTTAAAAACTTGATTGAAAAAATTCCTGAAAATGTTTTACAAATTACTGAAAAAGATTTCTTGTTTCCTTATAAAAAAACAGATGATGATATTATGACTTTAACATATGATGTAAATACTGAATTTTATAATGAGTTTGAAGAAAAATCTTCTGTTGTCGGACGTGTTTTTAGTGTCCCTGTTAAACAAAAATTATTATATTCTACTTTTGAAATACCGGATTTTATAATACATAAACACGCAAATCATACAAATTTTACGGTCGATGGTTTGAAAATAAATGGTGGTGGTAGTCCGAGTGAATCTATTGTATGTTTAAATATGAATATATCTAATGTCGCTTTTGACCAAGAATATTATGAGACAAATATAATTATTAATCAATATGTATTGATTCCGCCTAATAACAGTATTTTAGAATTATACTTTACAATTGTTTATGTAAATTATTGTATGAATGTTATTGTAAACAAGGAAAAACAATATGGAATTATTTGGTATCCGAAATGTGGATGTACAACTATTACAAATATGTTTTGTCTTGTCAATAATATAAATTTGGAAGAAGCTAAACCAAAACGTTCACTAAATCATTTTATTCCAAAATATAGATACAATTGTTATTTACAGAATATTGATTTGATTTCTTTTGTTCGTAATCCATATAATCGGTTCTTATCTTCTTTTATAGATAAACACGTATTCAAAACAGATAATATCTTTTTACAATTGAATGGATACTTAGATTATAGAGCAAAATTTTCCAGAGATTGTATTATACATTTATGCTATTATTTATTGAATAATGGATATATTTCAGACCATTATATTTTATATTCTCGTTTTAATGGAAATATACCATATTTTCAAAATTTGAAATCCAAAATTTATAAGATTGAAGAAAATTTGAACGAGAACCTATATAGTTTTTTTGAAAAATATCATACAAATATTGATAAAACTATTATTTTGAAAGAGCACGAGAATAGTATTTGTAATAAAAATAATTCAAATGGTAAAATGAATGAAATCAATAAAAGTATCAAACATTTTGATGAAGTGCAATGGAAATTATTTTTGCAACAATTCAATATTGATTATAAAATGATAATAAATGGAGATAATGATTTGCGTAATATTATTTATACAATTTTTCAGCAAGACTTTGAAAAATTTGGTTATTCAATGAATTTGTAAAAAGGTGTAAAATACTAAATCAAGTAAAAAAACAAAAATAAAATAAAATCTTCAGAAAATTATTATTTATTTTTATGGTAAAAACGAAGAATGCGTATACAATTATTGTATGACAGGGGGGGGCGGAATTTGAATGAATTAGATTAGTCAGTAATTCTTCTCTCTGAAAATTTATATCAGTATTAAATATATAATGAATAGTGTTGGTGATATTACATCATATGTTAAGGGATTTATTGAAAATTTTGCAAGAAATGAAGCAAAAAAAAAATTAGAAGATACGATTAAATTTATTGATGAAAATAATATTATTATTTCTTACAATGAAAATAGTACTAGTCCAGAAGTACATTTAGTAAAAGATGGAGAAACAATCGGTTATTTTTCTATAGTAGACTTGTTACCATATGAAACCCCCAGTATGAGTATTTCAATTGATGAAGATGAATCTTTTAGAGGTAAAGGCTTGGCAAGATTATTAATTGCTTCAATGATATACGTAATTAAAAACAAAAATCCATATTCAACATCATTGACACTACTTTTTATTGATACTGATGCAAGTAATGGATTTTGGGAAAAAATTGGTATGATTGAGAATAGATTTTATTTGAGAAAAATATATGTTATTGGTAGGGGATACGAACTAGTTATTGATTTGAAAACATTATCACAGTGGGTGTTAAACAATAATACAATATTTGGTGGTGGAAGAACAAACACAAAAAGTCGCACCAAAAAATCGCAACAGAAGGTGGCAATAAAAAATCGCACCAAAAGGTTGCAACAAAAGGTCGCAATAAAAAATCGCAAAAAAAGTCGCAATAAAAAAGGAAATGGGCAAATATAACAATATTATGTGAATTGAAAATCCAGTATTACACGAATTTGCAATGAGTAATCGTAATACAATAGAGTTTTTCAGAAAGACTTTGAAAATTTGATTATTCGGTGAATTTGTAAAATTGAAATACAAAATAAAATAAATTGTCTAAAATATTATTATTTATTCTTTATGGTAAAAACGAAGCTAAGAAATGTCCGCCAAACGAATATATTGTTGTGCATTTTGTGGTGAAAATGGACATACAATCAATCATTGTAAAAGCCCTAAAGTGAAGGAGCTGATTGATGAATCTTTTTGTCTTTCTTCTTTACAAGAAGGAGAACGAGAACGTCAATTTGAAGATTGGATGAAAACACTTTCGTTGGTTGAAATAAAAATTCTCGGATTGCAATTCAATATTTCACTATGGTTACGTGAAAAATTATTGCGTCAAACTGTTTTACAAGTGTATCTATTTATTATTCAGAATAATAAAGATGCCATTAGTGATTACGTAAAATCAGTTCATCAAATGATACAGGATGAAAAAGATGAACGAAAAAGGAAACGGGAAAATATAACATCAATTACTGGTATTGATTTAGGAAGACAAGAAGCTGAAAGACAAGAAGCTGAAAGACAAAAAGAAACTGAAGAAGCGGAAAGACAAAAAGAAACCGAAGAAGCGGAAAGACGAGAAGCGGAAAGACGAGAAGCTGAAGAAGAAGCACAACGAGAAATTCAAAGAGAACAAAGAAGAATAGAAAGACAACGTCAAGATATGGAAAGAGAACAATACACATACGATATAGCATTTCAAATTGATAACGATATTATGCGAATCGAAAATCCAGTATTACGCGAATTTGCAATGACTAATCGTAATACAGTTTTACATAATGCGATTCGAAGATATCGATATCAACAGAAAAATAGAGAACCTAAATTTAATATTCAAGTAAAAAAAGCAAGTATAGAAAATGCTAGTTGCGATTGTCCCATTTGTTATGAATCAGTAAATACAAAGAAATCTATAAAAACAAATTGTGATCATTCTTTTTGCGGAGAATGTGTAATCAAACTTATTGATAAATCAAATCACCTTGATCATTTGAATTGTCCAATGTGCCGTGAAAAAATTACAGTATTTACAATGTATGACAAATGTTTGATTGATAAAATGTCTAAATTGATTGTTTGTTGATTTTTATAATTTTATAATTTTTGTAAATTAATCAATTTTTTTATTTTGAAAACAACGCCATTAATAAGATTAATGAGAACATAAATATTAATAATAGTAAGAAATTACCTGTATTTTTATCGAGCATTATTTCTCTAAATGTGCTATTCTTATCTTTGAATTCCTTTTCTAATAGATCCATTAATTTAATGGATTTCTTTTTCTTTAACCCCATTAGTTGCTTTCCGTTTCTTAGAACAATTGACATTTTAGTAATTTAAGTGCGACTTTGAAGAATAATACAAAAACCCAAGGACAATAAAATAAAATCAATTTTATGAATCATTATTTATTTGATTATTTCTAAGTAATCAAATAAAAAAGTTTATTTAGTAATTTACATAATAAAATATTTCTAAACCTATTTCTAAAAATTTTATACGAGAACCTAGCAATAATAATCTATTTTAATACATATTTATTATCACACCATAATTTTTCATTAGTATTTCCAGATAATCCCCACCAATCAATCTTTTCAATATTTTCTTCCAGTAAATCAATTGCTCTATCATTAGAATTATAAGATAAAACTTTCCAATTAAAAATATATATTTTATTTTTTGATAATAGTAAATCAATTATTCTGTCATTGGTGTTCAAAGATAAATTACTCCACAAATTAAGTCTTTCAATAATATCTATATTTTTTAATATCAAATCAACTGCCTTTCCATTCGGATTTCCGCATAATTTATACCAAACAATCCTTTCTGGATTTTTTTTTAATAATTCAAGTGCCCAATTACCAGAATTTCTACATAACAAATCCCATCTAATAAAATTATGGCGTCCTCGCAATAAATTCATTAATATTTTTTTTGATCTATTATTTGTATTTTCCTGTAACGCATTAATATGTATCCTATTTTTGTTTTGTTCTAAAAAATCAAGGACACTTTCACTTGGATTACTTGATAACAATTCAAAATTAATCTGTGAATTATATTTATGCGATAATTGTATTAATATATCAAGTGCTCTTTCATTTTTATTATTATGAAAACAATAAAAGTTCAATTTATGAGAATTTATAATCATAAAATCGAGAGCTCTGTCATTCGAATTTTTCGAAAATTCACACCAATCAATACGATCTGGATTTTCTAATAAAAAGTCAACTGCCCCATCACTTGAATTTGAGGACAATTGTGAATAACAGATTCTTTCAATGTTATCAGCAAGTAGCGGCATTTTGGTTATAATAATATATAACAATAATTCATAAAATTTATCAATTTTATGAAGTGATATAAAAATAAATTGTAAATAATTTTATAATAATGAATTTATTTTTGTTTATTTGTTATTTAGTAAATACCATTTCCTATAGATGCGTATATAATCCAATAAAAAAAATCCCATTCCAGCTTTTTCAAAAAAATGACATAAAAAAAGATTTTTTAAGTGAAAATTTAAATTACACAGAAGCAATCAAAAATTTGATAGAAAAACTAACACCTACAAATAGAACAAAAACATTATTAGAAAAGGTTCAATGGGATGATGGTGAAATACCTTGGGATATTGAATATTTTGATTTTTGATTTTTGATTTTTTTAACAATGATTACTGGTTTGTATTGAATTTTCAATTGTTGTTGTTTCATTTTGTTTCTGGTGATTCTTAGATATATTTTCCTCAATCCTGTGATCTTCTAAACCAAAAGCCTTGTTTTCTTCAAATTCCGCATAGATGTCTTCATACATAATGTTGTAATGATCCGTTAATCTATCAAAATATTCTTCTGTATAAGTAGAATTTTTATTACTATAAAGATTTGAAAGCATAGAAAGTGCGTCTTTTAACGTAAATCCATTTTTTTCATATCTTTCTGTTAATGTATTTAATAATTCTTCATTCTCGTCATCATTGTTCTCGTCGTAATTTTCGTCATAGTCATCTTCATCTTCATCTTCAATTTCTTCATCTTCATCTTCATCTGGAGAGTCATCTAAAATAGTTCTGCAATAAGGACAATTTTTATTATTGTTCAATGATTTTACAATACAATTAAAACAAAATATATGACCACAAGGAGTAGTACAATTATTTGTTTTTTTTATACTTTCAAAACATATACAGCATTCTGTATCAGAATTACAGGATTCAATTTCATTATCATCAATATTAGAATCAAGAATGAATGTATTTTCCATATTGTTGTTGTTCTTTGATTATTAATTATAATTTAATTTTTATTAATAAAATGAAGATCAATTTTATGAAGATTGTTTATTACATTCTTCATAAAATATTTTTATCAAAAAATAGTATCTAAAATAGCCATACGCATATAGACACCATTTTCAACCTGTGTAAAATAAACGGCGCGTGGATCTGAATCAAATTCTACTGGGATTTCATCTAAACGTGGAAGAGGATGCATCAAAAGCATATTTTTTTTGGCTTTATTCATAATTTGGCGGTCTACACAATATTTATTACGATTATGTTCAAGCATAATTGATAAATATTCTCTTTCATCTGTAAATCTTTCTTTTTGTATACGCGTAACATAAAGAATATCAGTGATATCCATTGCTTCTTCTAATGTCAATGTTGTAATTTGTTCACAATTCAAATTATTTAATTTATTTATTATTTCTTTAGGCATTTCAAGAGTAGGAGGATTTACATAAATAAATCTGATTTTTGGAAAAAGTGTTAAAATATGAATGAGAGAATGAATTGTTCTACTGTTTTTCAAATCACCTAAAAAAGTAACTACTAAATGATTTCTACTATCACAATCTAGATTTATTCCAAGATTAGAAAGTTCAGTGTAAATAGTAAAAATATCTAGAAGTGCTTGTGTAGGATGTTCTCCATTTCCATCTCCAGCATTGATTATAGGTATTTTTGAAATGGCTGCTGCCTTTTTAGCTGAACCTTTTTCTGGATGTCTTAATACAATTGCATCTCCATAAAAATTTACGGTTTTAATAGTATCTTCGAATGATTCACCCTTTTCGACACTAGAATATTTATCTGTAATGGAAATAACTTTACAACCCAATTTGATTGCAGCACTTTGGAAAGAACAAGACGTGCGCGTAGATGGCTCATAAAATAAATTAATGATTGTTTTTTCAGGTAATAATCTATCTGGACCATAAATTTTCATTCTTTCGGCTTTATGAATATAATGAAGAACCTGTTGTTTTGTAAATTGTAAAACACTTAATAAGAATTTATCTGATCGTTTGAATAATGACATTTTTGAATATTTTAAGAGATTTGTTTTTAAATTGTTTTTACAAAGAGTGATTAGTACTATATTATCCGAAATCCTTACAAGAAAAGGGAGGGGTCGTAGGGGAACCGTAGGTTCCCTACTACATTTTTATCCTTTTGAGTGTGGCATTATGTTTGGTAAAGAATTTATGAGTGCGGTGTTTGGTGAGAGAGATGATAGAAGGTCTAAGATAAGAGACGATGGAGAGGCGAATAGCGTGAGGTTTA
>Ga0209189_1000226_pt1 | contig 49217 bp, 37 predicted proteins | sample C_130820_EF_Meta_FD_187308 | JGI IMG/M metagenome (GOLD analysis project Ga0209189, IMG submission 187308) | Freshwater microbial communities from Lake Croche, Canada to study carbon cycling - C_130820_EF_MetaG (SPAdes) (version 3) | ecosystem: Environmental > Aquatic > Freshwater > Lake...
AATGAATTATGATATTTATAAATAAAACATTAAGATATTATTAAAAATCTTTATTGTTTATTAAAATTCTTTTTAAACAGCTTAATTGTACTTTTCCGTGATTTTATTAAAAAAGTATTTGTCATTTATCAATAATTTTATGATGCAATAAAAATTACAATATTTTTAAAAGCAAATTCAGTTGTTTTTACTCAAAATACAAGGAAATTTTCAACTCTTGTCCCTGGTCAATGTCATTCAGCTTTGGTACTAAATAATATCTATGAAAATATTAATTTAAATGCAAATGCACTATTAGATCAAGATTTTCAAGAGCGTTTAAAATGAAATTTAATTATAAGAGGAGTAAAAGCAAATGTAGCTTTTCCTCGTTTAAATATCCGTTTTACCAAAATTGGTGATAAAAAATTATTTAAACTTAGTTTTTAATTTTTACTTATTTCTTAAACATGTATTCGATTCAAATAGTATAATTTTTGTCAATTTATAAACAATTCAGAGTGGGTAAAATAACTCACTCAATCATTTAATCAATTCTAAATTATGAAGAAAATTTATCTTCTTTTATCTGCTTTGTTTTTGTGCATGCAGATAGTCATTGCCCAAACAGGGCAATTGACTGGTAAAGTGTCTGACCCATCGGGCGAAGGCTTGCCAGGCGTTAGCGTGAAAGTAAAAGGTACCTCGCAAGGTACAGTTACTGACATAGCCGGAAACTATTCTTTGAATTTACCCGCAAAAAATGCAGTAGTGGTTTTCTCTTATGTAGGCTTTATTAGCAAAGAAGAGGTACTCGGAACCAGAACCCAAGTCAATATTGGTCTCGTTGAAGACAGTCAGAGTCTAAACGAAGTGGTGGTAGTCGGATATGGTACTATTAAAAAAAGTGATTTAACGGGGGCAGTGGCTCAAGTTAAAGCAACAAGAATGGAAAACGAAAATCCAAAAACTATTCAGGATATGCTAAGAGGAAATGCACCCGGCTTAGATATTTCTAGTAATGCTTCTCCAAGAGGGGGAGGGAGTTTTTTGATTAGAGGAGCTGCATCTCTCACAGCTTCAACATCGCCGTTGGTTGTTGTAGATGGCGTGATTTACCCAGGTTCGTTGAGTGATATTAATCCAAATGACATTGCTACAATTGATATTCTGAAAGATGCAAGTTCGGCGGCTGTTTTTGGTGCAAGGTCTGCTAACGGTGTGATTCTTTTGACTACCAAAAAAGGTAAATCAGGCAAACCACAAATTACTATTAATTCAAATGTCGCCATCAATCAAGTAGGGAAATTTAACCATATTTTAGGTCCAGAAGAATTTTTAAAATGGCGAGGAGATGTACTTTGGAGCATGAACGGACACGACCCTGCCAAACAATATAATTTTTATGACCCTCGTAATTTGCCTTCTAATATCTCGCCGACTCAGTGGTTGGGTAGCGATAAAGGTGACCCTGTGGACGTTTGGCTTAATAGAATTAAAATGTTTCCAGTTGAAGTAGCTAACTATAAAGCAGGTAGAACCACAAATTGGGAAGATATCTTGATTAATAAAAATGCAATCCAGCAAGACCATACCGTCGGCATTTCTGGTAGTACGCCAAGCACAAATTATTATATGTCATTGGGTTATTTGACCAATGAAGGCCTTTCAGTTGGTGATTTTTTCAAGACAATTAGAGCACGTGTAAATCTTGAAAATAAAATTGCAAAATTTCTTTCAGTTGGTTTAAATATTCAATTCGGTAATCGTGATGAAAGCAGTATTCCAATAGATTTGGGAAATGTGATTCGCACTACACCTTATGGTCAACTTTATCAAGATGATGGTGTTACGCTTCGTCAAAGTACTAATGATGATATAGGTAATAATACCAACGCTTTTCTTGACCAAGTATTCAATACTCGTGATAGAAAAGTCAATAATTTGTTTAGTTCTATCTATGCCAAAGGCGATATAGCCTATGGATTTTCTTATCAAATCAATTTCACACCACGTTTCGAGTTTCTCAATTATTTAGACCATGTTTCTGCTCTGAAACCAGGTATAACTACTAGGGCTGGTATTTCGAGACGTGAGAATAGTACATCATATCAATGGCAACTTGACAATATATTGAGATGGAATAAGTCTTTTGGAAAACACAATTTTGATGCAACTTTCTTGATAAATGCCGAAAAAGCTCAAAGCTGGCAAAATGTTATCAACGCAGAAAATTATTCTCCAAGCGATAACCTTACTTTTCATAATGTTGCTGCTGCAACTCTTTACCCATCAATTACTAGTAATGATGTTTTTTATACGGGAGATGCTTTGATGGGCAGAATGAATTACAATTACAATTCAAGGTATTTTCTAACAGCTACTATGCGTCGTGATGGTTATTCAGGCTTTGGTCTAAGTAATCAAAGAGCAACATTTCCTTCATTGGCTTTAGGCTGGCAATTTACAGATGAGCCTTTCTTGAAAAACCTTCATAAGTTTTTAGATTATGGAAAACTAAGACTTTCGTATGGTGTAAATGGAAACCGTGAAATCTTAAATTCTGATGGTTCTCCAAACCGTTTTGCATCGCTTTCTGCACTTTCAACTGGAGTTTATAGTTACACAACACCTGGAGGAGCAACTTTTAATACGGGTACCGTTAGGACCGCCAATATGAGTAATCCTAATTTGAAATGGGAGAAAAATAGCTCTTACAACTTTGGTTTTGACTTCGGAATCTTAAATAGCAAAGTTACCGGTACAGTTGACTACTATATTAGAACAACGAGCGATTTATTGTTATTCCGTTCACTTCCAAATATTACAGGATTTGGTAACGTAATTTCTAATTTAGGCTCTGTAGGCAATAATGGTATTGAGCTAGCTTTAAATACAGAGAATATTAATACGAAAAACTTCGTTTGGCGTTCGAGTTTCAGTGTCTGGGCAAACAAAAATAAAATCTTGAAACTTTATGGAGCAGTTCCCGTTACAGATGCAAGTGGTAATACTAAGCTAATTGACCAAGACGATAAAGCTAACGGTTGGTTTATCGGAAAACCAATCAGTCAAATTTGGGATTATAAAGTTTTAGGTGTTTGGCAAGAAAACGAAAGAGATTTAGCAAAAACCTATGGTTTTACACCTGGTGATTTTAAACTCGAAGATCTTAATGGCGATGGAAAATTCACGATTGACGACCGTCAGTTTTTAGGAAACCAAAATCCTAAATTTTCTTTTAACATGAGAAATGAATTTAACGTGTACAAAAACTTCGACTTTTCATTTTCATTGTATGGTCGCATCGGTCAATTTACAGCTTATAACGAAGCCAAAAATGTAGATTTATTCTATGACCGTTCACAGTTCTATAAAAGACCATACTGGACTCCTGAAAACCCAATAAACGATTATGCAAAATTGATGTCTGCAGCAGGTGGTTCGGTGGCCTTCAATGTTTGGAGAAAATCTTCTTTTGTTAGATTGAATAATATTAGTTTGGCTTATACTTTGCCAAAATCAATCATGAGCAAAATTAAATTTGAGAGTATGAAGTTTTATGTGAATGTACAAAACGCTGCAGTATTTACTCCTTGGGAATATTTCGACCCTGAATCAAGAGCCAATACCGATTCCAATAATGCGTTTTATCAGAATTTAATGCCTCGTACTTCAACACTTGGTCTAAACATCACATTCTAAATTAATTTTTATGAAAAATATATTTAAAAACAAAAAAATAACAATTGCTACTGCACTATTACTAGCAGTAAGTACGAGTTGTAAAGAAACCTGGTTAACTCCCAAACCTCTTTCTTTATTTACTCCGGAAAATACATTTACAAATGAGGCAGGGTTTAAATCAGCCCTGGCTTCATGTTCTGCAAATCTAAAAGGGGAATGGTATGAAGATGGTACTCCAATTATTACCGAGTTGCTTTTTTCAGAAATGGCAGTTGAAGGCACCACCGATAAATTTGGTCCCGCTGTAGATTTGAATGTATTGATTACACCAGATGCAAATTTAAATAGTGGAGACTTTAATAGGATAGGCTGGTATTGGGAAAGACATTGGTTAGGAATTCGATTAGCGAATACCATAATTGAACGCCTTCCGGCCATTACAACCATCAAAGATGATATTAAAAATCAACTTTTGGGCAAAGCATATTTTTATCGTTCTTACCATTATTATCGTTTGGTTCATCAATTTGGAGATGTGCCTACTACATTTAAAGAAATAACCACTCCGAAGCTTGATTTTCAAACGGTAAAAAGAGAAGTAATTCTAACAAAAATAAAAGCAGATTTGGAATTTGCTTTCAAGAACACCTCTTTTGCTGGTGATAAAGGAGATGTAAATAAAGGATCTATTGGTCATTTACTTACAAAAATCAACTTGTCTTTAGGTCTTTATGACGAAGCAATTGCTATTGCAGACCAAGTAATCAACAGTGGAACTTATAAGTTGGTAACAAACAGATTTGGAATTGATGCGGGTAATACGACAAAAAATGTTACTTGGGATCTACATCGCCCTGCTAATAAATATTCAGCTGCTAATACCGAAGTTTTGTTTTCGGTAACAGATCGTTTTGGTTTAACAAGTGCTAATGCAAATGGCACAACATCTATGCGACAAGCAGTTCCATTTTACTCAAATAGTGCTATTTTAACTCCTGATGGTAAATCAGGTATGGTACCCGGTCAAGTGGAATTTGATTTAGGTACAAAATTTGGCCGTGGAATAGGTAGATGCCGTGCAACGAATTATTCACAGTACTACATTTGGGATGATGAAAAAGATTATCGTCATGATACCAAATCTGGAAACTGGATGAGAATGGAAGATTTAGTGTATAACAATACTGCCATTAAATCTACTTCTCCGTTTTATGGCAAACCTCTCCAATTGAGAGACGCCGCAGGAAAATTATTGATTAGCAATGGCGATACCATAAGAAGTTGGTTTAACTGGCCTCACTATAAACTATACATAGAAGACCAAATCCGAATTCCATTTCAAGGTGGAAATTCAGACTGGTACGTATATCGCTTAGCAGAGACATTTCTTTTAAGAGCTGAGGCTCATTGGTTTAAAGGCAATAATGCCTTGGCTACTGCCGATATTAACGCAGTTAGGACGAGAGCCAATTGTAGCCCATATCCCGCCAATAAAGTAATTGATATCGGTACAATTCTAGACGAGCGTGGCAGAGAATTATATTATGAAGAGCCACGTAAAACTGAGTTAACACGCATTGCATATCAAATGGCAAAGTCTGGTAAAAGTTATAATGGCAAATCTTATTCATTACAGAACTTTTCAGCCGCTAATTTCTATTATGATAGAGTTATGGATAAAAATGATTTTTATAAATTGAAAGCCAAAAACATCCGTAATGATTCATATACAATAAGTCCTTACCATGTTTTATGGCCTATTCCTAGAGCAGCAATTTTGGCAAATAGCTTAGGACAAATCAATCAAAATATAGGCTATTCTGGTAGCGAAACAAATAAGCCAGCATTAGATAAAATAGTGGAATAAGAAAAAAAAATGATAATTAAATAAGCCCCGTTCCATTAATGGGGCTTATTTTCTTTTCAAGAGTGATTTTTAAAAATAAGTCATTTAAAGAAAAATAGTGAGAGTTTAAAGCTCAGATGAAATTTTTAAATTTGTCGAAAATATAGCATTGGTTTTATAGAGGATTAATTTTCTACTTGTTTTTATAAAATGAAAAAGGTTTTATTTTTGATTTTGATATATGTTTTCTTAGGATGCAAGGAAGTTGAAGTTCCCGAAGAGGTGACTTTAGCTATGGAAAACATCAATGAGGAAGTTGATTATAATATTCATGTAAAAAAAATCCTTTCCGACAAGTGTTTTAGTTGCCATGGAAATGATGACAAAAAGCAAAAAGCAGATTTAAGACTTGATATAGCCGAGGCGGCATATTCAAAAAAAACAGAATCTGGCATGAAGGCAATTGTCCCTGGCGATATCTCAAACAGTGATTTTGTGCATAGAATCCTAAGTGAAGATCCAGATTATCTTATGCCAGAACCTTCCTCACATTTAACATTAACGACATACGAAAAAGCGATTTTAGTTAAATGGATAAAACAAGGTGCCAAATACAAACCTCATTGGGCCTTTGTTGCTCCTCAAAAAACCACAGCTCCGAAGATTAAAAACACAAGTTGGGTAAAAAACGAAATCGATAATTTTATTTTATCTAAAATTGAAGCCGTCCAATTAAATCCAAACCCACAAGCCGATAAAGAAACATTAATACGGAGGCTTAGCTTTGATATCAGAGGCTTTGCACCTAGTATTACAGAAATAGATGCTTTTTTAAAAGATGAAAGCCCTCAAGCTTATGAAAAGCAGGTTGATCGTTTTTTGGCATCACCTGATTATGGCGAGCGAATGGCCATTTATTGGCTAGATCTATCAAGATTTGCCGATAGCTATGGTTATCTCGATGATAAGCATTATGATATGAGTCCATGGCGTGACTGGGTAATAGAAGCCTATAATAAAAACCTAAGCTTCAAGGATTTTATTACTTGGCAGCTAGCTGGAGATTTGTTGCCAAATACCACAAAAGAAAAAATACTTGCTACTGGTTTTAATCGAAATCACAAACAAAATACCGAAGCAGGGATTATAGAGGAGGAGTTTCGGGTTGAAAATGTCGTAGATAGAACCAGTACTTTAGGCACTGGCATAATGGCCATGAGTATAGGCTGTGCCAAATGCCACGATCATAAATTTGACCCAATAAGTCAAAAAGACTTTTATTCCCTGTTCTCTTTTTTTAATAGTACTTTCGAAAACGGAAGTCCAAATTATGGCGATGAGAATATGGTTGCAGGCCCAACACTGTTGTTACCAACAAAAGACCATGAGCAAAAAATAAGCCAGCTAAAATCATATATATCTAAGTTAGAGCAACAAGAAAATTACAATAAAGTTGAGGTAAAAACCCAAAACGAAAAAGAATTAGCTTTAGGTTTAAGTCATAAATTAGTAGCCAAATTAAATTTTGATAAACTTATAATTAAAAGTCCAGAAAAATCAATTTTCAATAATGAGATTGATAACTCTTTAAGTGCCATTGCTAAAAAAGTAGAAACAGCTAAAGGGGTAGGTGGGCTTTCGTTGAAATATAATGATGAAACTGAGGTGTCATTACCACCGTATAAAGTGGGTTATTTTGAACGTTACGAACCTTTTTCCTTTTCTATTTGGCTTAAAGTCCCTAATAGTTCTCCTTTAGCTACGGTTTTTCATGATACCGATGTAGAAAGGTACGGATATCAAGGTTATGATCTTGTATTAAAAAACAATCAATTAAACTTTAGAATTTCTCATGCTTTTCCTCATGACGCAATAAGCATTTTAAGCAAAGAAAAACTACAGGCAAACAAATGGTACCATTTGGTAGCTACGTATGATGGTAGCAGTAAAGCCAAAGGTGTTTCGCTATATTTAGATGGCAAAAAATTAAATCCAATTATAGAATATGATCACCTAATAAAGCATATACGGTCATATCCAAATATTCACAAAACGTCTAAGAATAAGGGAATAACTTTCGGCGTACGTACGCTTGACCGTTCAATGCCGGGCGGCGAAGTGGATGAATTTCAGCTTTTTAATGATAAATTGTCTTACTCCGAAGCCAAGTTTTTATATAAAAGATTGCCATTTCCAATCATTAAAAAGTCAAAACAAAATCCAGAAACTCCCTTATTACTTGCTCGCAAAAACCTAAGTATGTTGCTTGATTCCACTAAGGAAGTGATGGTAATGGGTGATTTGCCTACACCTAGGCCTACTTATGTACTAAAACGAGGTGTATATGATAGTTATGGTGAAAAAGTTTACCCATCTACTCCAGCAGCAATATTGCCTTTTCCAAAAGACCTACCTAAAAATAGGCTGGGCTTGGCAGATTGGCTATTTTTAGACCAAAACCCGCTTACAGCTAGAGTGGCAGTAAATAGAATATGGCAACTGATATTTGGAGCAGGAATTGTTAAAAGTTCAGATAATTTTGGAAGCCAAGGCGATTTACCTACACATCCAGAACTCTTAGATAATTTGGCGGTTTGGTATAAAGAACACAACTGGAATACAAAAGAACTCCTTAAATATATTTTTTTGAGTTCCACCTATCAGCAGTCAGCGATGGCAAGTATTGTTTCTATTAAAAAAGATCCAAATAATTTATTACTAAGCCGTAGCCCAAGATATAGATATCCTGCAGAAATGATACGTGACAATGCCCTTAAAATTGGTCAATTACTTACATCTAAAATTGGCGGTGCGAGCGTTTATCCATACCAACCTTCTGGTTTATGGGACGAACTATCCGATAAGTCTTGGAAATATGTTTATAATACTTCAACCGGCGATGATTTATATCGTAAAAGTATTTATACTATTCGAAAAAGAACGAGTGTTGTGCCGTTTCTTCAAATATTTGATGCACCCGATAGATCACTTTGTACTGTAAAACGCCAAGTCTCAAGTTCTCCGATGCAATCGCTTGCTATGCTTAATGATCCACAAATTATTGAAGCTGCACGTAGTTTGGCTTGGCATTCGATGCAAAATGGTGGAAGTTCTCTAGAAAATCAATTGAATTATTGTTTCAGGCTCGTTACAGGTCGAAAACCCCAAACAAAAGAAATTATACTGCTGAACAAATTATATAAGGCAGAAAAAGAGAATTTTGGAAAACAACCCGCCAAAGCTGTTTTGTATCTTTCTTCTGGTTATGATAAAAAGTCAACATCAGATAAAGTCTCACTTGCATCTTTTGCGAGTGTAGCCGCCATCGTTATGAATACCGATGAATTTTTTACAAGAAAATAAACAAAAAATGGACGAGTTACAAAAAATTCAATATAATGCCAAAAGGAGAGATTTTTTATTAGGCTCTGCGATAGGCCTAGGTGGAATGGCATTACAAGGTTTGATTGGTTGTAAATCAAAACCAGAAGCTGTTAAAAAAGGTAATAAAATTTCTGAACCTGCAGAGCAAGAAAACCGGCCACTAGGAAGTCCACATTTTATGCCTACTGCCAAACGAGTCATTTATTTGTTTCAAAGTGGAGGGCCATCTCAAATGGAACTTTTTGACTATAAACCCATGCTCTATAAGATGCACGGTAAAGAAATACCCCCTTCGGTAATGGGAGCCAATAGGGTCTCGGGTATGACAAGTAACCAGTATTCATTTCCACTGGCCATGCCGGCTTGTAATTTTTCACAGTATGGTTCAAACAGTACTTATCTTAGTGAACTAATTCCTCATACAGCCTCCATAGTTGATGAATTATGTATTGTTAAAAGTATGGTTACCGACCAAATAAATCATGAACCTGCAATGATATTTACCCAAACAGGTAACCAATTGAGCGGCAGACCGTGTATAGGTTCATGGTTAAGTTATGGCTTGGGAAGTATGAATCAAAATTTACCTGCCTTTATTGTAATGTTATCGAAAGGCGGGGGCGATCAGCCCATAAGTAGTGCTGCATGGAGTAGTGGTTTTTTACCTTCCTATCACCAAGGAGTTCAATTTTTGTCGGTTAAAGACCCAGTACTTTTTTTAAAAACACCCGATGGTGTAGAACGTTTGGATAGGAGGAGGGCTTTGGATTTTATAAAGCAATTTAATATTGTTCAAAACGAAAAATGGCAAGATCCGGAAATTGAAAGTCAAATTACGCAGGCAGAAATGGCCTATAAAATGCAAATGGCTGTGCCAGATATTCTTGATTTTTCAAAAGAGCCAAAGCATATTTTAGACATGTATGGCCCTGACGTCACCAAGCCGGGTACATTTGCTCATAATTGTATCACTGCAAGAAGGCTCATTGAAAAGGATGTGCGATTTGTGCAACTTTATCATTTGGGCTGGGACCATCATGGTAGCATATCGTCGGGTATTCGAAAGGCTACCAAACAAACCGACCAAGCCTCGGCAGCTTTGGTAAAAGATTTAAAACAAAGAGGATTATTAGATGACACTTTGGTGATATGGGGAGGAGAATTTGGTCGAACTAGCTTCTCACAAGGAAAACTAACGCCAGAGGGTTTTGGTCGTGATCACCATCCTGGAGCCTATACAACTTGGATGGTCGGAGGTGGCGTAAAACCAGGCCTAGTATATGGACAAACCGACGATTTTGCTCATAACGTAGTGAAAGACAAAGTACATGTTCATGATTTTCAAGCTACATTACTCTACATGCTAGGAATTGACCATGAGAAATTTATTTATAAAAATGAGGGTCGGAGGTATCGTTTGACAGATGTTCATGGTCAAGTTATTAAAGATATATTAGCATGAATTTAGATTTTATTGGGCGTTTTCATCCATTGATGGTTCATCTTCCGATTGGTATTCTCGCACTTGCAGCTATTTTAGAATATCTATTTCCAAAAAGAACCTCGCCTGCACAAATACAATTAGTGTTATTGATTGGATCCGTATCTTCTGTTTTAGCGGCTATATTAGGTTGGTTTCTTTCATTGTCTGCCGAGTACGATGTGGATTTGCTAAACAAACATAAGTGGACAGGTATAATTCTTAGTTTTTTTACGGTAGCCTTGTGGGCGTGGAAATACAAAGGCTCGGATTTTTCTAAATTTAAAATTATATCAAATCTTCTTTTTGGTTCTATGCTATTGTTTTTAGTTTTGGCGGGTCATTATGGAGGAAGCCTTACTCATGGTGTTGATTTTTTATCAATAGATAACTTAAAATATTATAACAAAAATTTAAGCAATGTTGCATTTGTTCCTGTAACTGGTACCACAAATGGTAGTGTTTACGACAAGCTCATTACACCCATTTTAAGTGAAAAGTGCTATAATTGCCACAATCCAAATAAAACAAAAGGCAACCTTAAAATGCAGACCTATGCGGCATTATTGAAAGGTGGAAAAACTGGGCCAGCAATAGTAGCTGGTGATGCTCTACATAGTGAACTTGTAAAAAGAACTTTACTTGATTTGGATGATAAAAAACGAATGCCTCCTAAAGGGAAAAAGCAGCTGACGAGCAATGAAATTACACTTTTAAAATGGTGGATTAATAATGGAGCATCAGAAAGAACAAGCATTAGCGAGGTAATTAAAAATGACACTATTCATACATTTTTGGCTGCATCAAGTGAAAAGTCCGAACCAAGTCTAGGTTTACCGCCTATAAAAAAAGCAGATTCTTTGGTTCTTTTAAAACTAAAGGAAACGCTTTGGGAAGTAAACAGTATCTCAAAAGGAAGTCCTTATTTGGATGTAAATGCAGTAAGTTTATCAAGTCTTTCAAATCAGCAGCTCAATGTTTTACAAGAAATTAAAGATAATATTGCTTGGTTAAATTTGGCAAATACTCAAATTAATGATCAGGCTTTTAAATTTATAAGTCAATGTAAAAACGTTTTAAAACTTAATCTCGCCAATACAAATACTTCTAGTATCGCAGTTAATGACCTGAAAAAAATTAGTAAATTACAATACTTAAACATCGTTGGAACTAGAATTGATGATGCAGGCCTGACAGAATTGTGTGAAATGGGCTCATTAAAAAATATTTACTGTTGGAGTAGTAAGGTAACGCCTAATGGGGTAGAAAGCTGTAAAAAAAAATATCCTAAAGTAAAAATAGATATTGGTGAGGATTACATTTTAGTGAAAAAATAATATTTTATGAATAGAAGAGATTTCATCCAAGATGCATCAATAGTATTAAGCGGCACATTATTGACTAAACCTATTAGTACCCTCGCCTTCGGTACAACAGAGGATTTAGTTATTGGGCATGGCGATTATAGGTATAAAGTAAACAAAGAATGGGGAGTTCTAGATCCAAACAAATATCCGGTAAATGATTGTCATGAAATGGTAATGGATAAAAAGGAGAGAATCATACTATTAACAAATGAACCAAGAAACAATATTTTAATCTATGATAAATCGGGTAGATTACTTGAAAACTGGACCTTAAATTTATTAGGAGCACACGGACTTACCATACATGAAGAGAATGGAACTGAGTTTTTGTATATTACCGATTTGATGAGAGATGAAGTATATAAAACTACTTTAACAGGTAATGTTTTACTTACAATTAAACATCCAAAATTTATAAGTCAATATCAAGAATGTGATAAGTTTAAACCCACAGAAACATGTATAGGGCCCAATGGCGACATTTATATTGCTGATGGTTATGGGAGTCAGTATATTTTACAATACAACAGCAAGGGTGAATTTATTCGTAAATTCGGTGGCGATAGTGCCATTCAAGAAGATAAATTTAAACAAGTTCATGGTATTACACTTGACCTCCGTGATTCGAAAAACCCTACGCTTTTGTGTACTGCAAGAATGAAAAATTGTTTTAAACGTTTCACTCTTGAAGGCAAGTATATTGAATCAATTTACACTCCTGGTGCTTATTTAAGTCGTGCTGTAATAAAAGGCGAAATGTTGTACTCCGGAGTTTGTTTTTCTGCTTTAAAGAACAATTATCTAACTCTAAATTCTGGTTTTGTGACCATTTTAAATAAAGACAATATTGTGGTTTCAAACCCAGGAGGTACAGCCCCAATATACATCAATGGCCAACTGCAACCAATTGTGCAAGATCAAGCCATTTTTAAGCATTGTCACGATGTTTGTGTAGACAATGATGATAATTTATATGTACCTCAATGGAATGCAGGTAAAGTGTATCCTTATAAACTTATTAGGGTTTAAAATTCGATAATTAGGAAAATTTGATTTTTTTTACTTAAGTACATCGTTTTATTTTAAAGATTATTACCATAAGTTTTTTTTTGCTCCCGCATCGACAATCCGATTTTTTAAGTTGTTTTTAATTGACCTAAACATAAATTCTATTTACATGCCCATGCTTTAATCATACAAAAAAAAATATTATTTGCTCGAAAATATGGTACTTTATTAAAAATCTCTTGCCATTTCATCTCTCAAAATACAACATATCTAAATTTATGCCTATTGTTGACTTAATTCTATTCGATTTATGGTGTGTTTGGCCTAAAAAGTTTTGACAGATACTAAGAAAATTAGAATAATTTATTTTAATATTGTATCAGTCTAAATTAAGGGAATCAACTCAATTATAAGTACCCAATTTTTCCAAAAATGAATAAATCACGTAGATCATTCTTACAAAAAGCATCTGCAAGTACTATCGCCATAAGTTTTGGAGGGATTTTGCCAGGATTTTCCGCCAAAAGTTATGCTAAAATACATGGTGCAAATGAAAAAATTGCTGTGGCAGCTATGGGCGTAAATAGCCGTGGTTTGGCGGTTGCCCAAAACTTTGCTTCCCAAACAAATTGTGAGGTTTTGCATATTTGTGATGTTGATTCAAGAGCAGCCAAGATTTGTATTGACGAAGTTTCAAAGATACAAAAACAAAAGCCTAAAGATACTCCAGATTTCCGCAAGGCATTGGAAGACAAGGATGTGGATGTACTAATTGTTACTGCACCCGACCATTGGCATGCTCCTGCCGGCTTGTTAGCGTGTGCTGCAGGAAAACACGTTTATTTAGAAAAGCCTTGCAGCCATAACCCCAAAGAAGGCGAAATGTTGGTTCAATCCGCTAAAAAATATAATAGAGTTATGCAAATGGGCAACCAAAGACGCTCTTGGCCGAATGTAGCTAAAGCAATTAAAGAGCTTCACGCAGGAGTTATAGGTCGCCCTTATTACGCCAAAACTTGGTATACCAATAACAGGTCATCAATTGGCATTGGTAAAAAAGCGACTGTTCCATCGTGGTTAAATTTTGATTTATGGCAGGGACCTGCACCCCGAATGCCTTTTCAGGATAATTTGATCCATTATAACTGGCATTGGTTTTGGCATTGGGGTACAGGTGAAGCACTAAACAATGGCACACATATGGTAGACCTTGCCCGTTGGGGATTGGGTGTTGACTTTCCATCTAAAGTTAATTCCTCGGGTGGGCGTTATCGCTATGAAGATGATTGGGAAACACCAGATACTCAACTAATTTCCATGGAATTTGCTAACAAAAGTCTCATTACTTGGGAAGGTAGATCTTGTAACGGGAAACTCGACGAAGAGAATAGCGTTGGTGTTTTATTCTATGCCGAAAATGGCTCAATGCTTATAGGAAGTGGAAATGCTTACAAAATCTTTGACCTAAAAAACAAATTAATAAAAGAAGTAAAAAATGACTTCGAAATTGATCCAAGAAACCTTCAAAACCCGTCTCAACAGTTAGATGCCCTACATATCCAGAATTTATTTGATGGAATTAGAAAAGGAACACCCTTGATTTCCGATATTGATGGTGGTTATAAAAGCACTCTACTGATGCAATTAGGTAACATCGCTCAACGTACAGGCCGAACTTTAAACATTGACTCAAATAATGGTCACATCATAAATGATGATAATGCCATGAAATATTGGTCGAGAAGTTATGAGCCGGGCTGGGAACCAAAAGTTTAAGAACATGGAAAAAAAATCTTCTTTTGTAGAAAGCCGTTTGCTATCTTTAGATACTTTGAGAGGCTTTGATATGTTTTGGATTATTGGTGGCGAAGAACTAATTCATACTTTGTCTAAACTATACCCAAACTCTTTCTGGATTCAATTTTCAAAACAATTGGAACACCCTTATTGGAATGGTTTTACATTTTACGATCTTATTTTTCCATTATTCATTTTTTTAGCGGGTGTTTCTACTCCATTTTCAATTGGAAAGGCATTGAATGATGGGAAAAGTAAAAAAGAAATCTTACTAAAAGTTTTAAAGAGAGGCCTGATACTATTCCTATTAGGTCTTGTTTACAATAATGGACTGGAAATAAAGCCCATTGATGATATTAGATTTATGAGCGTTTTGGGGCGAATTGGCATCACTTATGTATTTGCGAATATCCTTTTTTTATATGTCAAAGAAACATTGCTAATCTACTGGTTTGCATGCTTACTTATTGTTTATTGGCTCATTCTTAAGTTTACTTCGGCACCTGGATTTTCTATGGGAGACTTGAGCATGGAAGGTAATTTTGCTTCATACATTGATAGAAATGTTTTACCAGGGAAACTTTCTAGAGGAATACATGATACCGTTGGGCTTTTCAATAATATTCCAGCTATTGGAAATGCTTTAGCGGGCATTATAACTGGCATTTATTTACAAAAAGTAGAACCAACACATGCTAAAAAAGCACTTTATATGGCATTATCTGGATTAATCGCCATTATTATTGCACAAGCTTGGAATCTTGATTTTCCAATCAATAAAAACCTTTGGTCTAGTTCATTTGTAATGCAAACTGTTGGATTAAGTTTATTGCTTTTTGCCGTTTTTTATTATGTAATTGATGTTTTAAAGTATAATAGGTGGACGCTCTTTTTTCAAGTAATTGGGATGAACTCTATACTCATTTATATCTCAAACAAATTTATTGATTGGGATTATACAGCCAAAGCTTTCTTCAAATGGCTCGAGCAACTTTTTGGAGAACCATATTCCATTTTGGTAATTGCAGTGGCTATAGTTATTATTAAATGGGTATTCTTAAAGTTTCTTTATAATAAAAAAGTATTTCTACGGGTTTAAACAAAAAAAATGACACTTTCTATACTTAAAAATGCCGAAGAAATGGGTAAAGCTGCAGGCAAAAAAGCAGCCCAAATCTTAAGAACTGTTATTCAAGAAAAAGGCACAGCCAATATCATTCTTGCTACAGGGGCGAGCCAATTTGAGGTACTAAAACAAGTACTTTCAGAAAAAGATATTGCCTGGGATAAAGTCACTATGTTTCACCTAGATGAATATTTAGGTATTTCAATCTCACATCCAGCAAGCTTCCGAAAATACCTTTTGGATAGATTTATTACTGTTGTAAGTCCGAATTTAAAAGAAGCATTTTTAATCAACGGTGAAAATGACGGGGAACAAGAATGCAAAAAACTCGGAGAAATAATCAAAAAGCACCCCATTGATTTAGCGTTTGTGGGTTTTGGAGAAAATGGACATTTGGCCTTTAATGACCCCCCAGCAAATTTTGAAACAGAAGAACCCTACCTTGTGGTAGATTTAGACCAAGCCTGCCGACAACAGCAATTTGGCGAAGGTTGGTTTGAAAGTTTGGAATCTGTTCCTAAGCAAGCCATAAGTATGTCTATCAATCAAATCATGAAAACAAAACATATCATTTGTTCGGTTCCTGATACTAGAAAAGCTGAAGCCGTAAAAAACTGTCTAAATGGAGAAATTAGTAATTTAAATCCTGCGAGTATATTACAAAAACATCCTAATTGTGATTATTTTTTAGATCAAAATGCAGCAAATTTATTGCCAGAAAGTGTTTTGAAAATATCGAAAACAGTTTAAAGATGTTTTCGAAAATTAAAATATTTAATGGTAAAATAATAACTCCAAAATCAATATTGGAAAATGCCTCTCTAATTGTTTTAGACGGAAAAATCTCAGGAATTGAAAAAGGCAACCCAAACATAAGCGATGCTCTAGAAATTGATGCAAAAGGGCATTACATTTCTCCTGGTTTTATAGATATACATTTGCATGGGGGTGGTGGAAGCGACTTTATGGATGGTACACCAGAAGCTTTTTTGAATATTGCAGAAACTCATGCCAAATATGGCACAACTGCCATGTTTCCCACTACTTTGACAACCGAACCAGAGGATTTAGTAGCAACGATAGAATCTTTTGAAATAGCAAAAAGTAGAAATACAAATGGGGCAAGTTTATTAGGAATGCACCTCGAAGGTCCATATTTCGCCATCAATCAAAAAGGGGCTCAAAATCCTCGTTTTATACGAAATCCTGAAGAAACGGAATACAAAAAACTTATAAAAAACTACAAATCGATAAAACGATGGAGTGCAGCTCCTGAGTTGCCTGGAGCGATTGAATTCGGTAGATTTTTAGTTGAAAATAACATTCTTCCTGCCATTGCCCATACTGATGCCATTTATGAAGAGGCAGAAGAGGCTTTTCGAAATGGATATACATTGGCAACTCACTTTTATTCCGCAATGTTGGGTGTCACGCGTCGCAACGCATACCGTTATGCAGGCGTAGTGGAAGCTGCTTACTTGATTGACGACATGGATGTTGAGATAATTGCTGATGGTGCACATTTGCCTGCCCCTCTTTTAAAATTAATTTACAAAATAAAAGGACCGAACAGAACGGCTCTCATTACAGATGCCATGAGAGGGGCTGCTATGCCAGAGGGCAAATCACTTTTAGGTGGCTATAAAAACGGAGTGGAAGTGATTGTAGAAGATGGGGTGGCTAAAATGACAGACAGAAACTCGTTTGCTGGTAGCGTTGCGACTTTTGATCGTTTGGTGAGAACTATGCTTACGTTGGCGGAAGTGTCCTTGCTTGACACTATTACAATGGCTAGTCTTACCCCCGCCAGAATTATGAAGGTACAAGACCAAAAAGGTTCTTTAGAAATTGGCAAAGATGCAGATATTGTCATTTTTGACAAGGATATCAATATCCAAATGACGATGGTAGAAGGCAGGATTATTTATCAATTATAAGCCTGCCTTTTTTAAAGTCACTCCTTGTCCATTTCTTTTTTTGCTTAAATCTGCTGCTTCAATAAATGCACAAATTTCTAAAGTTTCGTTTTTATCTACTGGAGAAATGCCAGTTTCAAAGAAATTGATAATTTCTATCAATAGGGGATCATACCCATTATAGGGTCCGAGTGTACTTATCCCTTTTTCGCCCAAAGCTGTACCGCCGTAGTCTTGTTTGCCATTTTTTATTCCTCTAAAAGTACCTATTCGGCCATCTTTCCATTTAGCAATAAATACCTCTTGATCTACTCCGATAATTCTTTGTACACTCTCGCAACCTGTTCCCATCACCGTAAACAACATTTCTACGCCATGTATTCCGTACCAATATAAATCTGGATGTGTTTTTTCAAACTTCATTGGACTGTAGGTATCTGCTCCTTGTACTTTGCCCAATGAGCCATTTTTTATTTCAGACATTCCCTTGGCAAACCTTAATGAAGAGGCGGAAAAAACGGGTACATTATACTTTTCAGCAGCGTTAAATATTTCTTTTGCGTCTTTTAATGAAGCGGCTATTGGCTTATCAATAAAAATTCTTTTTCCACTTTTGAAAACTTGTAAAGCCTGTTCTAAATGTCTTCGTCCATCATTGGTTTCTAATAAAACAACATCAACTTTTTCAAGTAAATCTGCTATAGAGTTTACAATCTCAACACCCATTTTTTTGACCTCCTCTGTGTACCCAGGAATTCTCTCAGTGCTTGAAACTATATCTAAACTTCCTTGCGGATATGCCGCAACGACCTTATAGCCTTTAAACGCAACATCGCCTTTTAACAAAGACTTCGTAAATGCTACTGAGTGAGAGGTATCTAAGCCTATAATTCCTACCCGCTTTCCAAGCAGAACCTGTGGATTTGCTTGGGCTCTTTTTGCCAAAGATAAGCTTAGGCTTACCGCAAAAGCTGGTGCAAAAAAATCTCTTCTAGTTAGTTTTTTCATTTCCAAGATCTAATTTTATGGCCTTTTATTGCATAAAAAACCAAATATACATAACAAGGGAAAAGTACCCAATAAGCCAATCGTACAGAATAAACATCGGCAAAGTAACCGTAAACAAGCGGCATTATGGCATTTCCACAAAGCATCATAATTAAAATAGAAGCTCCTAATTTTGTAAATTTACCTAAGCCATCGAGAGCCAAAGGCCAAATTCCAGCCCAAATCAATGAATTTGCCAATCCCAACATTACCAAAAACCAAATGGAAATATCTGCTTTAAAGTCCAAGAAATTTACTTCCCCTTTAGCATAAATAACAAGTAAAGTCAGGACCAATCCTAAAAGAGTACAAAAACGTAAAGCATTTACTTGGGATATAATCTTCGGTATGAGAATAATGCCGAACACATAGCCACAAATTGTGGCTGCAAGGGTAAAAGAAGGAAAAACTTTAGCCTCAAGTAATTGAATTTTCATAGAACCCGCATAGCCTATTATAGTATCAATCGCTATCACTTGAGTGCCTACGTGCATGAAAATAGCAACGGCACCAAGTATTAAATGTGGAAATTGAAAAATACTTGTTTTGGATGTTTTATTTTTTGCTACTTCTACGCTAACGCTATCGGTATCAATTTCAGGAAGGGGTGAAAAACGAATGCCCAAACCGAGTAAAAAAAGTACTATACCAACTACGAAATAAGGTTTTATCACCCGCTGAATAAGCTCGTCCAAAGCAATTGCTTTTTCAGCTTTATTCATATTACCAAGATTTTGAAAAAGGTCGCTATCTGTTACACGAAGCACAACGGCTGCAAAAATTAGAGGTGCGAGAATACCTGCTGCCTTGTTACAAATGCCCATAATACTTATCCGTTGAGCGGCTCGTTCTTTAGGACCCAAAATAGTGATGTAAGGGTTTGCAGCAGTTTGAAGAATCGCCAGCCCTGCCCCAAGGGTAAATAAGCCCATCAAAAAAATAGGATAGGTACGACTGTAAGCAGCTGGAATAAAGATGAAAGCACCCACCGACATAATCCAGAAACCGTACATTATCCCTTTTTTGAATCCTACTTTCCGTAATAAAAAAGAAGCTGGAACTGAAATTAAAAAATAAGAAATGTAAAAAGCGAAAGTTACCAAATAGGCTTGGAAATTATTTAGCTCACAACCTATTTTGAAATATGGAATCAAAATGGCATTAATCCAAGATACAAAACCAAAAATAAAGAACATCACAGCCACGATGGCGATAGACATTCGAGTTTGATTTTTAGTCAAAGAGCTAACCGTGACCGCTTTTGGCATATTCTAAGATATAAGGTTGAATAAAGGAAGAGTAAATTGGAATTTATCAAAATTTATGGTTTTGTGTCAATTCGATAAATTGCGATTCAATCTATCACCAAATATAATATAAAGTTGTGAAAATGTCAAACTGGGCGAAGGTTGTTCTAATTACGGAGTGGCATTATCTATTTTTTAGAAATATTTAAAACTATCAAATACACTGAATCAATAAATAGTTCATTGTTTGATGTAAAATTGGATTGCCGAAGCGGCTCCTTTTGTTTTGTTAGCACTTACAGAGAAAAGCAGATTAGATTGAACCATAATCGGCTTTGGTTACTCGTTCTTTATTAATTTTGGTTAAAGGTTATCTATGACTGTTAATTAATATGCCCTTTTTAAGCAGCTCAAAAATAGCTCTGCCATACATTTGTCGCTTAATATTTTTGAGTCTATTGATCTGCCCTGCAGCGGCAAATGCTTTCACAGGCTCATTGCTCTAATTTGAAATAAAACCTTGATAAATAACTTGAGATGAAGAACCAGTTTAAATGCGGAAAATACAAAGAGGTAATTTTAAAAAATCAACAATCGAAAAAAGTTAATCGATAATTTTAATGATTAATACAAAACTAAAGTGATAGTCAAATAATCAATTAGATATAAAAGTTTTTTTGAACATTTACTCGAAATGTATAGTGCCACCCTGAAATGTAATCAATAATTTTACTTTTTGTTTGCGTTTTTATTAAAAAAGTAAAAGTTTCCTATTAAATAATTGTATTATTTCAATAAAAAAGAACCTTTTTGGCCACAAATTATCAACTAAACAAATATTTTGATAATATTTAACCAGTAAAAAATAATATTTCAACAATATTTATATAAATATTATACTATTTTTGCATTGAATAATACCAAACATAAAATCAAAGGCATTGCCAATCAATCGAGAATATATTAAATCGGTCAGAAATTTGACCAAAGAGCAAGAACAAGCACTTTGGAAGGATATGATTTCGGGCAATAAAAAATCTTTTGAAAATTTATACAAACAGTATTTTCAATCATTAATTAATTACGGTTTTCGGATTACTCAAAATGAAAACCTCATCGAAGATTCTATTCAAGAGGTTTTTATAAATCTTTGGAATAATAGAACGCACCTTTCAGAAGTAAATGAAGTTAAATTTTATCTATTTCGCTCTCTAAAAAATAGAATAGTCAGACAACTCGAAAGAGATATTTTTGACAAATCAGAAGATATTGATACCTATTTAGATTTCTTGATATGTATATCTGAGGAACAAAAAAAGATTGATTCAGAACAATCTGACGCTGAAATACTTACACTTCAAAAGGCAATCGCCCATCTCCCAATACGCCAACAGGAGGCAATCAACCTAAAATATTACCACGATTTTACCTTAGATGAAATAGCCAAACTCATGGATGTAAACAAACAATCCGTTAGTAATTTATTATTTCGTTCTTATGCTACCCTTCGTACTATTCTTAAAAGTTGGACAATCCCAATATTTTTTTTAAAATATTTTGTATTAAGTGAGTAATTTAATGAAAGACTCGTATCTGTATTGTTGAAAGCCATTATAATAGCTTTTTTCAAAGATGGAATATAAGTATTTTAAGGTACAAGATTTTATAAAAGACGATGCCTTTATCAGTTGGGTAAAGTATGGAGAAAATGATGCTTTTTTTCAAGCATTTATATCGGACAACCCAGATAAGCAAACAATTATTAGTAAAGCCTCCGACTTTATTAAAAAAGTTGCTGAGGCAGAAAAACTTCACCAACCTACTATTAATCAATCAAAAGTATGGATGTTAATAAACGACAATATTGATAATGATTCTGAATCATTAAAACCTAGTTTGTTATCAAAATTATATGCTACGAAATGGTCAAAAATTAGTTGGGCGGCGGCGGCCTGTCTTGTAATTGGAATTGGCTTAGAGGGATTATTTTCAATCAACAATCCTAAAAAAATAAGTTACTCAGAATTGGTAGCTACGGCAGAAAAACAAATCAAATTAATTGAAAAAACAAATAAATCTAACACTCCACTTTCTATAAAACTTGAAGATGGGAGTGTAATAGCATTGGCAAAGAATGCCAAATTGAGCTATCCAAAGCACTTTGAACCTAATAAAAGGCAAGTCTTTTTGAGTGGGGAGGCTTTTTTTGAAATTACCAAAAATCCGCAAAAACCTTTCTATGTCTATTCCAATGAAGTAATTACAAAAGTTTTGGGGACAAGTTTTACAATTAAAGCATTCGAAGATTCTCCAGAAGTAATAGTGAGTGTAAAAACTGGAAAAGTCTCCGTTTTTCATCAAAACAAAATCGCTTTCGCAGACCCAGAAGAGAAAGCTTTAATAATTACACCCAATCAGCAAATTGTATTTGCCAGAAAGGAAGAATCGCTCACCAAATCTTTGGTTGAAAGACCTATACTGATCAAAGATTTAAGCCAGTTGCCCGAACAAAATTTTGAAGACAAACCTGTTTCTGAGGTATTGAAGGCAATAGAGCAGGCCTATGGTGTACATATTATTTATGATGCCGAGCAGCTTTCACATTGTATCATTACAACTACACTCGCCAACGAATCATTATATAGCAAACTCGATATTATGTGTAAAACAATTGGTGCAAGCTACAAAATAGTTGATGCCCAAATAGTGATTCAGTCGATGGGTTGCAATTAATCAAATAAATCAGTTAAAGTTTACCATTTTCAACCTTAACCAACCCAATACTAGATGAAGTCAATGATTACTTGAATAAAAAAATCGAGGGAAAATGCGTCAACATTTATCCCCCGATACTTCCAGCCTATACTTGGGAGAGATAGGCGTAAATTTTCATTTTTCTTTCAAAAAACATTTAAAACTATGACAAAAAATAGTACTAAACAAAATTTTCTATTGTTTATGAAAATCAACCTCATACAATTGATTATTGCAGTCGTTTTTGCGGCAAATGCTTTTGCGATACCTGTAAAAGCACAGGATATGCTACAAAGAAAGGTGAGTATCTCTCTCCAAAAAGGGAGCATAAAAACCTTGTTGAAATCAATAGAAAAGCAAACAGACGTTTTGTTTTCATACAAAAAAGATTTGATTGCGAATGATGAGCCATTAACCTTGGAAATAAAAAACGAAAAGGTGGAAGATGTACTTAAAAAAGTGCTAACGCCAAGGAATATTTCATTTGAAATCGTGGGCGAGAGACAAATTATTTTGATTCGCTCAAAGTCTTTAGGGCTAGACCTAAAAGAAAATGGCTCTAATCAAGTAAATATGACTTTACCTACCATAGAGAACAACGTAAATAACGACATCACCATTAAAGGTACCGTGAGTGACGAAAAAGGAGAAAAACTGCCAGGTGTGAGCGTTATCCTTAAAGGCACAAGTCGTGGAAGCACCACAAACGTCGATGGAGAATATTCGATAGCGGTGACTGACAGTAAATCCATTTTGGTTTTTAGTTTTGTTGGATTTCAAGCACAAGAAATTACCGTTGGAAATCAAACAAAAATTAATATTTCACTCAAAATCGATAGTAAAGCACTTGATGAAGTAGTGGTAGTAGGCTATGGTGTGCAGAAAAAGAAAGACCTTACTGGGGCTGTGTCGTCTATTGATAGTGAAATGTTTAAAGAACGCAAAGAAACCCAAGTAGCACAAGCACTTCAAGGGGCGATGTCAGGAGTTATGGTTACTCGAAGTGGAGCAAATGGTTCTATGGGTGGTGCTACAATCAGAATTCGAGGTGTAACCACTATCGGAGATTCAAATCCTTTGGTGATTGTAGATGGTGTTCCTGTGGCTGACGTTAATCAGGTGAACCCCAATGATATAGAAAATTTGTCAGTCTTAAAAGATGCTGCATCTGCATCTATATACGGTTCCCGTGCTGCCTCTGGTGTTATCCTAATAACGACCAAAAGGGCTAAGACCGACCAAGCTTCTATACAATATAACTACGAAAATGGCTTTGACAAGCCTACTCAACTTCCTGACTATATGAGGGCATCAAGATATATGGAATTAGTCAATGAACTTCGCTGGAATGATGCAGGAAATGGAGCAAACAAATTCCCAACGTTTAGCCAAGATTTGTTGAATAATTATGACCAAAAACATCAGACCGACCCCAACAAATACCCTGATACTGATTGGATGGCTTTAACCCTCAATAAGATGGCACGACGCGAGGCACACAGTATTAGCGTTATTGGTGGCTCAAAGTTTGTAAAATCTAATGCTTCTATTAGGTATGAAAAACTAGGTGGTTTCTATGAAAACAAAGATTATGGACGTATATTTTTACGCTCAAATAACGACTTTACTATCAATAAATTTATTGGTGGAACTGTGGACTTTAATTTCAAAAGAACAAATACCAACGATCCAACTGCAAATGATCCATTAGGTAGGATAAGAATTTCATCACCTATTTATCCTGCACTATGGGCAGATGGAAGAATAGCTGATGGAAAAGCAGGCGAAAATGTTTATGCTAAAATTAAATACGGTGGAACAAACAACAATAATTTTAATCAAGTAGGTGGACGAATTGCATTGGATTTAAAACCCATAGATGGCTTAAAGCTTTCGGCTATTCTTGCACCTATTTTTGATTTTAATAATCAAAAACGATTCAATAAACAAGTAGACGCTTATTCTGCCGATAACCCAAATCAATTTGCCGCAACTTTAATCAGTGGTGGGCTTACTACTCGATTAGATGAAAATCGTTCAACAAACTATAGTCTTACGACCCAATTATTGGGTAATTACATAAAAACAATCGGAAAAAGTGATTTTACAGCATTAATTGGATACGAAAATTATTACTACAAAGGTGAGTCTATGGGAGCATCAAGGGACCAATACCTTTTTGATACCTATCCTTTTTTAAACCAAGGTCCTGCCGCTTTGAGAGACAATTTTGGTACTGCCTTTGAAACTGCTTATCGTTCACAATTTGGTCGTATCACCTATAGCTACAATACCAAATACTTACTTCAAGCTAATGTACGACGTGATGGATCATCGAGATTCAATAAGGATTATCGTTGGGGTGTATTTCCTTCTATTTCAGCAGGTTGGGTCATGACTGAAGAAGGTTTCATGCAAAAACAGAACCTAATTTCATTCTTGAAATTACGTGCTTCGTGGGGAACATTGGGTAACGAAAGAATAGGAAACTACCCATCTTTTGGTATTATAAGTTTTGGAAATGCCTTGTTTTATCAAAATAATGTAGCTATTGCTCAGCAAACAGCCGCACAGGTGCAGTATGCAATTAAAGATATTTCTTGGGAAAAGACAGCTTCTACTGATTTAGGAGTTGATGCATATTTCTTAAAAAACAAACTTCGATTTACTGGCGATGTTTATTATAAACAAACCAAAGATATGCTACTAGCATTACAGATTCCAATTTTTGTAGGCTTCGAAAACCCTAATCAAAATACAGGAATTATGGAAACTAAGGGTATAGATTTAGATTTGGGTTGGACAGATAATATTGGTAAACTTAAATATTCAGTTTCTGCCAATTTATCGCAGTTTAAATCAATAATGGGTGACTTGGGTGGTACAGAATTCCTTGGTAGTAAAATTAAGAAAAAAGGTAGCCAATTTGATGAGTGGTATGGATATAAATCAGAAGGCATTTATCAAACACAAGAAGACCTAAATAATTCGCCTAAATTAAGCAATACTGTAAAAGTTGGCGATCTTAAATATACTGATATTAGTGGACCAAATGGAGTTCCAGATGGTAAAATATCTCCAGAGTATGATCGTGTGCTATTAGGCGGCTCATTACCCCAATGGATGTATGGTGGTAATGTACGCTTAGAATATGGCAATTTTGATTTGGGTATTACCTTTCAAGGGATAGGTTATCAGCAAGTTTCAAATCTTGATTATACAGATTATAATGCTGAAAACTGGGGTGTATTCCCTGTTTATTTAGATGGTAACACTTGGAGTGTAAATAATACACCAGACCAAAACCTTGCTGCTAAATATCCTCGATACACTGAAACAAATAAAGGCTTTAACCGTACGCAATCTGACTTTTGGTTATTCAATGGAGGATATTTTCGTCTAAAAAACATCGCATTAGGCTATACAATTCCTAAAAACATTTCAAGTAAAATCATGTCTAATAACATACGATTTTATGTAAATGCTTCTGATGTTTTTACGGTTAACAAATACCCTAAAGGCTGGGACCCAGAAGGTTTTGGAATTGTAACCACTGTGATTGGTGGATTTAATATCAGTTTTTAAAATGAGGTGTCAAGAAATCTCTCTAAAATTTATTCATTCATTTGCTTAAATATAAATAAAATGAAATCAAAAATATTAACAGCAGTTTTGAGCATACTTTTGTTTGCTTCTTGCCAAAACTCCTTAGACTTGTACCCTTTGGCAGAACCTTCTGCTGAAAAGTGGTACTCAAATGAAACAGAAATCCAGTTGGCACTCAATGACTTATACCGCATAGATTGGTGGCAATGGGACGAGGATTTAAGTAATAATTATCTTTCAGATGATGGCTTTTACCGTCAGTCTCTTACTCCTGTCAAGTCAGGTACAATAACCAGCCAATGGGATTTTTCAACAAGTCTTTGGAGAAATTCTTATAAAGCTATCGCACGAGCAAATAGAGCAATAGTTGCTTTAAATAGCGATGTAACTAAGTCAAAAGTAGCACAATCAAAATTAGATATTTACGTTGCAGAAGCTCGCTTTCATCGTGCAGCTCAATATGCCAAATTAGTGAACCATTTTGGAGATGTTGTATATACTGACCAAGTAGTTTCTATCGAAGAAGCATACTCAATCGGAAGAACAAATAAAAAAACGGTTACTACCAAAATTTACGAAGACTTTGATTTTGCCATAAAAAACTTACCAACGTCTTATGCTACTACTGCCGTAAAAAGAGCTACTAAAGGTGCAGCTATGGGACTTAAAGCTCGATTTGCACTCTATGAGGGCGATTTTAAAGTAGCTGCCGAAGCGGCTAAAGCATGTATGGATTTGAATACTTTTGCTTTACATACTGATTATTCGAATTTATTTCTTCAAAGTACAAAAAATTCAAAGGAGGTAATTTTCTCCATTCCTCGTTCATTGGAATTAAAACAAACCGTAGGCCCTATTTCTGATATTATCACCAGAAATGCCGGTGGATTCGGAGCCCAAAATCCCACTTGGGATTTATTTTGTTCTTATTTATGCACCGACGGTAAAACGATTGATAAATCCTCTTTATATGACCCAAGAAATCCTTTTACAAATAGAGACCCAAGATGCACCGCAACCATTGTTGAGTTTGGTACCCCTCACCTTGGTTTTATTTACGATCCAAATCCTACTGCTTTGCAAGTAACTCGCTTGAGCAGTAATACCAAGGTAACAAATAATGACAACCGAGCTAATGCCCAATTTGCTTCTTTTAATGGTTTAGTTTGGAAAAAAAGAGTAGATGATTCTTGGTTGCTTAATGGTAGATTAATCGAAACAGAACATTTTATCATTCGCTATGCTGATATTTTATTAATGTATGCTGAAGCCAAAACAGAACTCAATGAGATTGACGATACTGTACTAGCGGCTGTCAATGCCGTTAGATCGAGGGCATATAAAGTAGCTGTTACAGCTACGAACTATCCTGCAATTAAAACGAAAGTCCAAGCCGAACTTCGCCGTGAAATTCGTATGGAACGTAGAATGGAATTAGCATCTGAGGGACTACGATATATGGACATCATTCGTTGGAAAATTGCAGGCAAAGTACTCAATCGTCCAATTTATGGAATACTTGACCCTGCTGATTTGAAGTCAAAACTAGTAGATAAAAACCTTTGGTTTTTCGCCGGTACCCCTTCAATTGACCAAGACGGTACACCTGATTTTACAGCAATGGCAGCGACAGGACTGATTAAGAACTTGGTACTTACAACTTGGGATGACCGTCAATATTTATGGCCTATCCCAACTTCTGAGATTCAAATTAATACCAATATGAAGCAGAACGAGGGTTACTAAAGGTTAAACCCCCACAGGAGAAAGAAATCCAAAAAACTTGATTGCGGATATTGAATTTCTATGGGGGAAACTACAAATTCTGATGCCCAAACCAAATAACATTGAAATTCATAAAATGAAAATAAATAAAATCAAACTTCTCTTAATTGGTTTAGCACTTTGTTTGTTTATTGACAAATCACACGCCCAAATAAGAACTTCTTATCCCCAATTTAGCGGTATTTATCCTCATTTGGCTAATTATAACAATGAAGGTGAATGTGGTACTGGTGCAGTTGTGCCATGGGCAGACCGATTATGGGTCGTAACATACGGCCCACATTTACCATTCGGTTCTTCTGATAAATTATATGAAATCTCACCAGATTTGAACAGAATAATAAGACCCGAAAGTATTGGGGGAACACCTGCCAATAGAATGATTCATAAAGAGAGCAATCAGTTGTTTATAGGACCTTATGCCATTGATGGAAACCGTATCGTTCGTACTATTCCATATACCCAAGCACCTGGCCGTTATACAGGTTTAGCTCGTGATTTGTCTGACCCAAAAAACAAGCTTTTAATTGCCACCATGGAAGAAGGTTTTTACAAATTAGATGTTAAAAATCTTGAAACCCAAATGCTTTATCAAGATGGGAATGTTAAAGAAAAAAAGCATGACGATACTCAGAATAACTTCAATGGAACACTCCTTCCTGGTGCCCACGGCAAAGGCGTGTATTCTGGTCAAGGTGTAATGGTTTATTCCAATAATGGCGAATCAGGTTCTTTGGCACTCAAACAGTTTGATATACAATCAGGTGTTTTGGCCGAATGGAATGGGAAAGACTGGAAAGTAATACGTCGTAATCAATTTGTGGAAGTAACAGGTCCAGGAGGGATTTATGGTAATAACAATCCTGCAACCGACCCAATCTGGGCAACAGGCTGGGACCACAAATCAGTTTTATTGGGTGTCCGTGACTGCGGAAAATGGTCGTTCTTTCGCTTGCCAAAAGCCAGTCACAGCTACGATGGTGCTCACGGTTGGAATACAGAATGGCCTCGAATTCGTGACATCGGTACTACCGAAAAACCTGATTATCTCATGACCATGCACGGGCTTTTTTGGCGATTTCCGCAAACATTTACATCAAAAAACACTGCTGGTATTCGTCCACGTTCGGCTTATCTCAAAGTTATCGGCGACTTCACCCGCTGGAATAATGGTTTAGTTTTTGGCTGCGACGATTCAGCACAGAAAGAGTTTTTGAACAAACGCAATACAAAAGGAAACATCGAAGGGCCAGGACAATCCAATTCAAATCTTTGGTTTACTTCACTTACTACACCTGACAATTTAGGACCTAATACAGCTCAAGGGGCTGTTTGGCTTTCTGAAAAAATTGAGGCAAATGCTTTTTCCGAACCATTTCTATTTGCAGGTTGGCAACAACGGATGGCTTGGGTAATAAATGACGGAGGTCAAAAGGTTAAATTCAGCTTTGAAACCGACGTTGATGGCAAAGGAAATTGGAAAACCTTAAGGTCAGTAGAAGTGGGTGCAGGTCAAGTAGTTGGAGTTACTTTCGCAATGAGTGATAAGGGAGAGTGGATACGTGTAAAAAGCAATCGAGCCACTAAAGCGACTGTTAATTTTAATTACAGTGATGTTTCTCATTTTCAGGCGTCTAAAGATAAACAATTCGATGGTTTAGCCACTGTCGATGCTTCCACTTATTCTGGTGGACTTCTTTATGGCTTGGGTAATAATCGTAGAAAGCTAGGTGTTTTGGCTGGTCAATTTAGTAATGAAAATTTTACAGAAAATGGCTACTATGAATTAGATAGTGCTATGCACTTGACAAAAAAAGAAGACCCAAAAATGACTCAGTTCATTCGTGAAAAATTTGCAATCCCAAGGGAAGTGATTACGGTTGATGCTGCCTCCGTGCTTATTGTTGATGACAATGGTAGAAGATGGAGACTTCCAAAAGGGAATCAGGCCTTTACGGCTAAAACTCAACAAGCCACTTTAAGAATTTGTCGTGAAGTAGCCACAGAGCGTGACTTACTTAATGCACACGGTACATTTTATGAATTGCCAGCTGAAAATGCCGATGGATTTGCTAAAATTAGACCTGTAGCTTCACATTCACTTAGTATTCATGATTATGCCTCTTATCGTGGCTTATTGGTCATGACAGGGCTTGACAACCAAAGCCCTAAAAATGAACACATCATCACTTCTGATGATGGCAAAGCAAAAATATGGGCAGGAACAATTGATGACCTTTGGAAATTAGGAAAAGTCGTTGGAGAAGGTGGGCCTTGGAAGGACAGTCAGGTAAAAGTTGGAACTCACTCGGACCCTTATTTGATTGGTTTTTATGATAAAAAGAATCTTAAAATATCGCATGACTCAAAAGAAGCAGTAACATTTACAATTCAGGTAGAACCTATAGGCCATGGGCCTTGGATTAATTATAAAGAAGTAATCGTTAAACCCAATGAAACAATTTATTTCAATTTTCCTTCAGGCTTTCAGGCACGCTGGATAAGGTTTTCTGCCAATAAAGATTGTAAGGCTACAACCTGGCTGACATACAAATAATTATAAAATATTAAACTACTATTGGCTCAAAACCAATTGTAGTTTAATTGAAACCTCACCCAAAAGTTTTGACTTTTATGTTTGCTTAAATCAAACCTTTAGGAAACTGAACTACTATTAATTTCAATTCTATAAATATTGACAAAATTACTAGACATTAAAAAATATGAAAAGAAGAAGTTTTATCGGAGCATTAGGCAATACTAGTTTGATGCTTTTGGCTGGAGGTTTAACAGAAACTAAGGCATTTTCAAACAAAAAAATTAACAAAGAATTTGTTTTTCTTGAAGCGGAGCAATTTACCAATTTTGGTGGCTGGAATATAGACCAGCAATCAATGGAAAAAATGGGTAGCCCATATTTATTGGCTCATGGATTGGGAATACCTGTTGAAGACGCTACTACAGAAATAGAATTTCCTACGGAAGGTACTTATCGTGTTTGGGTACGAACCAAAGATTGGGTGGCCCATTGGAATGCTCCAGGAACTCCTGGGAAGTTTCAATTAATAGTCAATGATAAACCCTTAAAAGAAACCTTTGGCACAAAAGGTGCGGATTGGCATTGGCATGATGGTGGAACAGTAAAAGTAGGGAAAAAGACAAAATTAGCATTACACGATTTAACAGGCTTTGAAGGTAGATGTGAAGCTATTTTATTTTGCAAAGATGTCAATTTTCAACCAATCGATGATATTGCCGCTCTAACCAAATTTAGACGAAACCTTTTAGGTCTACCCGAAAAACCTGTTGATGGTGGAGCATTTGATTTAATAGTGATTGGCGGTGGTTTGGCAGGAACCTGTGCTGCTATTTCAGCTGCAAGGAATGGTGTAAAAGTTGCCTTGGTGCAAGATAGACCTGTATTAGGCGGAAACGGTAGCTCAGAAGTTCGGGTTTGGCCTGAAGGACATACCAATAAGCAGCCTTATCCACACGTTGGCGATATTGTGAGTGAAATCTTGCCCAATATTGTAAAAGGTTCTGGACAGGTTTTCAATGGTGTCAGTGCCGATTATTATGACGATAAATTGAAATTAGAAATAGTTAAGCGTGAACCTAATATTAAGCTATTTATTGAAAATAGAGCTATAGAGGTAGTCATGAATGACAATAAAATTAGTGCAATTGTGATTCAAAATATTCGTTCTGGCCATCAAAAGCGATTGACAGCTAAGTTTTTTGCGGATTGTACGGGAGATGCGGTTGTAGGTTTTAAGGCAGGGGCTGACCATGAATATAAAGTTGAAAATCTAATGGGTAGTTCAAATCTATTCAATGTACTTGATGCCACAAATAAAGAAGAGGTATTGAAGTGTGAATGTAAAGATAAAAGTGCGTTGGCTATGAAGTGTGAAATAGGTGAGTTCGTCCAACCGTTTCCAAGATGTCCTTGGGCATTAGATTTAGCTGATAAGCCATTCCCTGGCCGTAAAGGCGTAAAAACTTTTGGTGCAGAAGGTCTTCAATCTTTTGCTAATATGTGGTACTGGGAAAGCGGTTTTAATCAAAATCAAGTTACGGAAATTGAGCAAATTAGAGACCACAACTTTAGAGCTATGTATGGAGCATGGGACGTCATTAAAAATGTTGATAAAATGTATCCCAACCATCGTTTGGGCTGGTCGGCATACATTGCTGGCAAACGAGAATCTCGTAGATTGATGGGTGATGTTGTTTTGGATGCAGAAGATTTTAAGAAACAAACCAAATTTGAAGATGGTGCTTTTCCATGTTCTTGGCACGTTGATTTACATACACCAAAAAAAGAATTTAAAGAAGGTTTAGAAGGAATGGAATTCATCTCTGATTACACAAGAGGAGCAGAGTATCAATATGGAGGTCTCTTTTGGGCACCCTATCGTACACTTTATAGTCGAAACGTAAGTAATTTATTCATGGCTGGTAGAAATATTAGCGTAACAAAAACAGGACTCGGGCCAGTAAGAGTAATGCGAACTTGCGGAATGATGGGCGAGGTAGTAGGGAAGGCCGCTTCGATTTGTGTAAAAAAAGATGCAACACCTAGGCAAGTTTATGAAAAACATCTTCCTGACCTTCTTGCATTATTAAAAGAACCTGGTGGTAAGAAGATATAATTGGCATTTGCATTTGTAAATGAATATAGTGAAATAGAAGGCATTTTGTTATAAACTATTTGATTTCAGACAAATTGGAATAAAAACATGAGTCTAATAAACTAAATTTGTCTTTAGAAAAAACCAGAACGGCTTCGAAATGAAAGGGTAAAAAAATGCCTTTTCATCTCGAAGCCGTTAAGTAAACTTTTTACGAGAAGCAGTTCGGCTAAACTAACATACTTCAGCGGGCTCAAAAGGGTTTTTGTCAACCTTCATATCTTTCAGGTTAACTTTTTTGCAGCTTTTTATTATTTATCTACAGCCTTATTTTAAGCTTAATAAATATCCAGTTAAATCCGATAAATCTTTTTCTTTTAACCCCATCGAGGTTGGTTCTGGCATCAAACTGTTTTTTTGCTGTACCCTTGACGTTACATCTGAAGCTTTGATATTTATTCTTTTTCCTGTTAAATCTTTCAGGATAATTTGTTTAGAATCAGCCATTAAAAATCCATAATAACTGCCTGACTTCGTGCTAATCATCCAAGGCTCATAACCAAAAGCTAGGCTTGCCGAAGGATTAATGATAGCATCAAGCATGCTTTTTTTGTCAAATTTCTTTTTGATTAAAGTTAAATTAGGACCAATATCAGCTCCTTTGTTTGCAATTTTGTGGCAAGAAATGCAATTAGTTTCAAAAACACTTTTGCCTTTTTTGACATCGGAAGGCATGTTCATGGCCAAGTCAATTGAAAATGATTTTCCTCCTGGCCGTTTAAAATAATCTGCCGCCAAACTGCGAATTGAAATATCTTTATTATTGAATATATGAAGTTCAATTAATTGCCTAACCTTGGGCTTGATTTTTCCTTTTGCTGCATCAACCATCAATAATCTAGCACCATAAGTATCCAATGCTAATTTTTGAGCCAATTCTTGCCTTTTTTCAAGCACCAATGTCGTATCATTTAATAATAGATTTTTACATTGAATCATCCATTTTTGTTCCTGACTTAATTGTTGCTCTTCTTCTTGCTTCCAAGCAATTAAATTTTCCCATGTATTTGTTTTACGGAAACTAACCCAATAATCTGCTTGTAGGGCTACGTCGGCCAATTTCGATTTTGTTAAATCAAGCATTGTAATTGCAGCCTCAGGAGTGCTCATAAATGCGATGGTTGTTATGGCTTCTTTTCTTTGATGGACTGATAATGAAGGTGATTGAGCTCTTTTTTTAATCAAATTTATGCTGGCGTTAGGGTGTAACTCCCACAAAATAGAACTTTGAGATGCAGTAAATATAAGCGGATTTGTAGGTAATTGCTTAACATAATCTGCATAGAATAATTCCCTTTTTTGATCCACTCCGATACCCAATGCAGTCAATAAATAAGGATCCTTAGAACTAATTTTATTTGCTATTTTTAATAAATCTTCTTGGCTATTCTGATAGCTTAGGTCTCTGAGACCTATGGCTATTTCTCTTAATAAGGCTGAATTTAAGGAATATTTCAAAAGTGCTTTATTGATTACTTGAAGATTTTTACCCGACTTACGCAAAGCACGGTAAGCAGTTACTGCAATTTCGGAAGAGGTTTCGGTCTTCTTTGCGGGGTTTTTAATGTTTTCGATTAAAATATTTTCGACTTTTTCTAAACCTTTATTGCCCAAAGCGGCCAATAACCAAATAGCCCTAGCTTTAATATAGGGATTCGGGTCTGCCAACAGGTGCTCAATGTCTGGGATTATCTTTTCTCCTGTATTTTTTAATTTTTCATAGGCTTCAGCTCTAACATTGATGGCGGGTGATTTTAATACGCCTATGAGTCCCTTAGTAGTATTAAAATCTAAGGTTGGTGCTTTTAGTTTTTTACCTTTTGGCGTAATGCGATAAATTCTACCGTACCCTTTTTTATCGTTCATGGCATGTCCACCCACGACCGCATCATACCAATCAGCTACATAAATGGCACCATCGGTACCTGTGACGGCGTCACTTGGTCTAAACCATTTTCTTTTATCATTTTCAAAATTATCATTCCAAACGTAGTAATCATCCGATACTGGAAATGAACTTAAAAAGTCAAATCTTTTCATTTCGAAACCCGCACCTTTTGGGCTTGTCTTATATCCAAAGACTAAATTTCTTCCTGCTTCGCAACTTAAAAGCATGCCCCTATATTTTTCTCCCAATGCATCGCCTTCATAAACGGTCACTCCAGTAGGGGAACCAGCACCTGTTTTATCGCCAACTTTCAATACTCCGGGGTCTTCTTGGTGCCAGTGTGCCGTAAAAATATCTTGGTCTAACCTTCGATCTCCTTGCCAATATCTAGTTCCGTCTTTGGAAAAATATCCTGCATTACTTCCTTCCATTAGCCAAGAAGTTCGGCAGGCAATGACTTGGTCATCGTTATCATTTTGCCACATATTACCATAAGAATCCATAGCAACCTCATAGCTATTTCTAAAATTATGTGCCATAACTTTTAATTGGCTTGCATCGGGAGCAACTTCTAATGCCAAACCACCTACCCACACTCGGCCATCATCGCTTTTTTGATTTCCCTCATTATTTTTATTATAAGGAGTTCCACCGGCATAAAGACTACCTGAACGTAAGGTCCAACCTGTTTTATCTTGCACCACATGAGGACCAGCATTTCCTACATTAAATATGAATTTTCCATAGGGAGTGGCTAAAAATGAGTGTAAAGAATGATCATGATCAAACCCTCCAAATCCAGTCAAAAAGACTTCCTTTTTGTCGGGTTTATCATCGTGATTTTCATCTGTATATACAATTACGTTAGGCGATGCACTAACAAAAATTTTGTTGCCTATTACCGCAATGCCTAATGGGGCTTTTAAATCCATATCCTGTACAAAGACAGTCGACTTATCCGCTTTGCCATCTTGGTCAATATCCTCTAAGATTATGATTCGATCTCCTTGGTTTTTGTAGTTAAATCGGGTTTCTGGCTTATTATTAAAATCTCGATATTCAACGGCCTCAGTCACCCAAATACGTCCTTTAGCATCCACGTCCATGTTGGTCGGGTTGTACAACATCGGTGATTCCGCCCAAAGTTCAATCTTCAAATCCTCGGGAACAAACAAAGTCGTTCCATCATTTGTAAAAACCAATGGAAATAATAGTAGGAGAATGGTGCTAATAATTTTCATGAATAACAATGGTTGGAGTATTAATCAATAGTAATATTTTTTAGGAGACTAAATCTCTGACAAATCGATTGTTTTTCAAATAGCTTTCTAGCATCGTTTTTCCTGCAGGAACGGCTCCTTCTATTTGAATGGCTCCAGAATATCCTATCTCATCGATACAATTTTTTACCCGTTGGAAATCAACCTTTCCATACCCCAAAAGAGCATCATTTTCTTTAAAATGAAATTCGCAGATTTGATTTTTTTTACCAAGCCATTTAATTTCTTCATAGATGTTGAAACCCATTTTTTCTGAATTAGCCACATCATAATAGACCTTTAAATTGGATGAGCCCACAGCGTCGATGATGTGCATGTGTTCCTCTGCACTTAGCCAAGATTCAATACCCAATGTAACACCCACTTTTTCTGCGATAGGCATAATATCCTTAAATTTTTGAATAACAGCATCCTTTCCCTTTGAGTCATTTTTTAAATCTCCTTGATTAAAAAAAGCAATTAAGACAACTTTAATATTGAATTCTTTGGCAACTTGAATGCTATCGGCCACCCATTGGTCTGTCTGTGGGTCCGACTTAAATGGGTAATTATTGAGTTCGCCAATGCCCAATCCCGTAAAACCGACTTTAAAGATTTTAGCTAAAGATTTATAGGCTTCTTGCACATCTTTTCTTCGTAAATGCATGTTGTTTGCCTTTAAGCCAAGGCTTAATTGGACACCATCTAACCCTATTTCTTTGGCCATTTCCATAGCCCCTAAATTGGAGGTATTGGAAATCGACCAATCGCAGGCACCGATGAAAAAACGTTTACCCTTTAAATTGGTTTGAAACTCGGGTAATAATGTCTTTTGATGTGACAAGGTTGAAAAAATCCCCAATGCACTTTGTTGCAAAAATTGCTTCCTTTTCATAGGTTTTTTAGGTTTATTTATTTCATTTCCTTACCCAACTTTATTAAATTTTAAAAATTTAGTTAAGTTCGGTAAAGCTACATTAGAGTTGATTTCAATTCATTCGTTTTATCTAATTAACAGGACAATTTTAATCGACAATTTGGAATATTGTAATTTATTAAAAATACAATTAGAATAAAGTTCTAAAAGTGGTTTTATCGCCCAAACTTATTTTGTTTTTGAAATTGTGATAGAGTACTAATTGAACAGAGTCTGGACTTTAAAGATGATCAAATAAGCACTCACTTTGTTTAAACCTTGATATGGCCATTAGTTTTCATCATAAAGTTAAAACATTTCTTTTATTAGTGCAATAGTTGGCTTAAAATTAGGTTTTCTGTATTTTTTAAGATTCTGAGTTTGAGCTTTTTTAACCATATCATTATACCATATTGCTATTTTTGAAATACAAGATTAGAAAGAAATTTTATTCGTTTGTAGAAGTATTGTTAATATTGAGTCTATGTTGAATAGAGTGGGTAAAGATAATAAATAGTATCTTTGCTTGATGAATAGTACAGAGATATTTCAGCTTGGTTTAGGCTTAGTAAACCCATTTAAAGTAATTAATGTTGAGTTACAAACTGATTCAGAAAATCGAAAGAGTTTGCATCTTTCAATTGACTTCGAGCGAGGAAGCAAATTTTTAGATGAGCAAGGAATCTTATGTCCAGTACATGATACTGTTGAGCGAACTTGGCGACATCTAAATTTTTTTGAACACGAGTGTTACCTTCATTGCCGGGTTCCCCGAATCACAAGCTCAAGCGGAAAAGTACGTCAAATTTCAGTTCCTTGGGCACGAGAAGGAAGTGGTTTTACCTTATTATTTGAAGCATTTTCTATGCACTTAATTGAGAACGAAATGCCCGTCAATAAATTAGGAGAAACCTTATCTGAGTACCCAAATAGGATATGGACTGTTTTTAACTTTTGGATAAACAATGCTTACAATGAAGCACAGCATTCAAAAATATAAGCCATATGTGTTGATGAAACCAGTTCAAAGAAAGGACATAGTTATGTAACCATCGGGGTAGATTTATCAAAAAACAGCGTATTTCATGCTGTAAGTGGGAAAGATGCTAAAACTATCACAGAAATTAAGGAGTATTTGGAAGCAAAAGGTTGTCCAAAAGAGCAAATTAAACAAGTTTTTATTGATTTATCACCAGCTTTTATTGCAGGTACAGGCGATAATTTTCCAAATGCAGCTATCACTTTCGATAGATTTCACGTAAAAAAGCTACTCAATAATGCGATGGATGAAGTCAGAAAAAGTGAACGAAAGGAGCATCAAGACCTCAAAGGTCATAAATATTTATTCTTGAAAAGTAACAGCAAATTGACAGATAAACAAAAGCAAGAGAGGATTAAATTTATTACGCTTTATCCAGTTTTGGGAGAGGCATTTAGACTAAAAGAATTATTTGACGATTTCTGGGATTTTAAAGAGATAGAAGAAGCAACAGCTTTCCTTTCTTATTGGTGTGATTTAGTCAATCAAACTTCCATTCAGCCTTTTAAAAAATTTACAAATACCCTCAAATCACATTGGTCAGGAATAATCAATTTCATAAAAACAGGTATCACAAATGGGATACTTGAAAGCATAAATGCAAAAATTCAACTGGCAAAAAAAAGAGCAAGGGGTTTTAGGAATATCAAAAATCTCATCAACATGATTTACTTCATTGCTGGTAAACTCAAATTTAATTGCCCACTTCATTCAACATAGACCCGATTTTATCATCATAGATTACCCACCAACTTTAAATATTTTTACAACAAATGCTCTTTTAGCCTCAGATTTATTTATTATTGCATTACAGCCAGAAGCATCGGCATTGTATGGAGTAGATAGCTTATTCAATAGGATTCATGAAGTAAGAGAAGAATCAATTCTATCATTGATTGTGAAAGGAATTTTGTTTACTATGGTAACAGAGAATACATTAGTATGCAAGCAGATGATGGATTTTGTAAAAAATGAGTATAAACATATTCCGATATTTAATAAACTCATCGAAAGAGCTACAGTCGTTCAGCAGTCTCAGGTGGCACAAAAAGATATTTTTACCTATTCCCCTAAATCGCTAGTGGCTCAAAAATATACTGAATTAGCTAAAGAGTTTTTCACTATTTAAAAATTATTGGTACCAATGGCAAAGAACTTTATGACGGCAATGATGAATACCAAAGCATCGACCCCGCAACCCTTATATTCACAAACAGAAAGAGTAAAAAAAGAGATAAGGATACTTGATAGTATTAACAAATTTATTCCGCCTCTTTCGGTAGAAGAAAAAAATAGCTCGAACAAAATATTTTAGAATTTGGCTGTAAAGACCCACTAACGATTTGGGAAACTAATCAAGGAGTGATTGATACCAATGCCGAGCAACCCGAGGAAGCAGTTTATGTGTTGATAGACGGGCATAATCGTTTTGAGATTTGTCAAAAATTTGGTGTTGATTTTAAGATAAGTGTTGTTGAGTTTAAAAACTTCGACTAAATACACGATTTTATGATTGACCATCAATTAGGGCGTAGGAATCTTTCGTCATAGCAGATGTCATATTTACGTGGATTGAAGTATAATTCCTTGAAGAAAAATGATGTTCAACGAGACAAGAGTGGTAAGTTTTTGTCGGAGAATTTACCGAGTGGTCAAAATGACCAGGCGGCAAAACGAGTCACACTTTCAGAGCAATTGGCCTAGTAATTTAATGTCGGTGAAAAGACTATCAGAAGAGATGCAGAATTTGTAAAAGGGCTTGATTTGTTGCCAATTGAGCTAAAAAATGAAGTACTACAAGGGAAATCGAACTTTAGTAAAGCGGATATAATCGAAGTTGGCAAAAACAAAGATGTCGAAAAAGTAGGAGAAGTTGTAAAAGAATTATTGAGTAAAGTAGAGAAGCGTGACAGTGTTCTTAAAAATAAAAAAACAAGCATTGATAAGAAAAAAGAAAAGATAGTGAGCCTTATGAAGTCGATAAATAGCACGAACGATTGCGATAAATTAATTGTTTTGATAAGTGAAAACAAGAAGTTGTTTTGATATTGTCTCATTACTTAATTCACATACGCACTCAAGCCCAAAAAGCGTTTTTTGTTTTTGGCGTAACTCCTATAATAATCAGATACTTATATGTTTTATAATTGTCGATTGTATCTATTTCATTATTTAGGTTTGAATTTCAGACAAATAGAAGCAGAATTAACATCAATTTATTATGATACCAAATAAGAAGGGCGAAGGCATAACAGCCGTTTGGCAGATGGGAAGCAATGTTAAATTACTTCTCAACCCTTCACTTGGCCAAGCTACAAAACGTTAGCGGCAACTCTAAAGCGATACCTCAAACAAAATCAACGAATAAAATAATATGGAAAATTGCAATATATTTGAAATTTGGGAAGAGTATAAATCCTCATTATTTGTTTACATAAAAAAGCGTGTAACAGACGAAGACGATGCAAAAGATATTTTACAAGATGTCTTACTTAAAAGTTATCAATTTTGTTCTAATGGTAAAACGGTATTGCACTTAAAATCTTGGTTGTATAAAATTACGCAAAACACAATCATAGACTATCACAAGAAAAACAACAAGACTATTTCTTTTACTCTTGACATGGTTGATACAAGTGATGATAATTCTATTATTGGCGAAGCATCTGATTATATCAAAGCCCTACTAAAACTTTTGCCAGAAGATTACTCTAAACCGCTTTACATGTCAGACATTGAGGGGATAGAGCAAAAAACTATTGCAAAAAATTTAGAATTGTCATTATCAAATACCAAATCACGAATTCAAAGGGCAAGAGTAAAACTCAAAGAACAATTTTTAGAATGTTGCGTTGTTAGCTTTGGCGAAGGGGGCGAAATGATTTCTTTTGATATAAAACCAGAGTGCACCATGCTGAAAGAAGAACAAACCCGTCTTCAAAATAAATTATAATTTATTTGCATCTTTTTTTTATTTTATTGTCTTAACAAATAAAATAAAAAAAATGGAAGATGTAATAATTATTGGTGGTGGTTTAAGTGGACTTTCTACGGCCTATCATCTCAAAAAGGAAAATATTAGTTTCAAAATTTTGGAAAGCCAAAGCCGTTTAGGTGGCCGTATTGAAACAATTTATGGTAATCAGAATACACCCATGGAAATGGGGGCTACTTGGTTTAGTAAAGAACATAAAAATCTAATACAACTTTTAACTGACCTTAAGATTGGCTATTTTGAACAACAAAGCGAAGGTATAGCCTTGTTTGAGACAATATCTTTTGAGCCACCACAACAATATTTTGTGCCAGCCAATACTCATTCTGCATATAGAGTACAAGGCGGGACTTACCGCATCATTGAAAAACTACATCAAAATATAGGCAAAGAGAATGTAATCTTGAATACCGAAATTGTGGAAATAATTGATGAGTCTGAAAGCATCAAAATAATAGATAGTTCGGGAAACACCTTTCGATGTAAGTTGCTTATAATGGCTTTACCTCCTAAATTACTGATTGATACAATTCTTTTTTCTCCTTCTTTGCCACAGGCACTATATCAAGTAATGCAACAAACACATACTTGGATGAGTGGTTCAATAAAGTTTTCTGTTGAATACAAAAAGCCATTTTGGAAAAAAAATGGCTTTTCGGGAAGTGTTTATAGTCAATCAGGGTTAGCCACAGAATTCTACGACCACAGCAGTTTTGAAGAAACAAAATTCGCACTTAAAGGATTTTTGAATAGTTCAGCTAACCATTATTCTTTCATAACACGAAAAGAAAAAGTTATTGAACAATTGAAACATTATTTTGGTAATGAAGCACAAGACATTGAAAGCTACAACGATAAAATTTGGAATGATAAACATATTCAGCCTAATAATGACGTTTTTCTTCCACCACATTTTAATAACGGGCATCCTTTATTTAGGGAAAGTTATATGAATAATAAACTTCTCTTTACAGGCACTGAAGTTAGCCCCCAATTTAGCGGCTACATGGAAGGAGGTATCATAGCTTCGATTACAGTGAAAACAAGCATTTTGAGAATAATAGAAAAATAACAAAACTTTTTTTGCATCTTCTTTCAAGTTAGCAGTCTTAGGTACATAAAAGATAAAAAAATGAGTAAATCAATTGAAGAAACCTTTCAAGCATCTAACTGCTTCATCAAATCAGAAGAGTAGGGAAGGCCAAAACGCATTGCCAATTTCTTTTTTTTATTATTTAATAAAAATTCATGGATAATAGGTCTTATTGTATGACAAAAAAGGAGGCGTAACGGCAGGAAGAAATTAAGCATTAACAAACAATTATCAACAATCAAAATTAAAAAAAAATGGAAAATTCATTAAAAACAGTAGTAGCTGCTCAAAATACTTCTTACAAAGTAAATAAGCAAAAAAGAGTTATATTGGTTATGTCATCTCATGACGACATGGGTATCAGTGGTAAGCAAACTGGAACTTGGTTTACAGAATTGGCGGCGCCATATTATATCTTAACAGAGGCAGGATATGAAGTTGTATTAGCATCTCCAGATGGTGGCGAAGCCCCAATAGATTTATTGAGTATGAAAGTGCCTTTTACAACTCTATATACTGATAAATTTTTGAAAGACCCAGTAGCGTTATTTGCAGCAAAAACTACCAGAAAGTTAAGAAACATTGACTATAATACCTTTGATGCAGTATTTGTACCAGGTGGTTATGGATTGTTAACAGATTTGGCATCAGACCAATATTTAATCAAATTAATTCGTGATTTTTATGAAACAGGTCGTCCGATAGCGATGGTTTGTCATGCACCGGCAATTTTGAGAGATGTAAAATTGACCAATGGTAAATATTTAGTGGAAGGCTTAAATCTTACAGGCTTTAAAGATGCAGAAGATGCAGAAATAGAATTAGATAGACATTTGTTATTCTCTTTAGAGCAAGAATTAAAAAGAAGAGGAGCAAACTATAAAAGCGTTGAGAACTGGGCACCCAATGTAGTAGTGGATGGAGCTTTAATGACTGGTCAAAGCCCAGCATCAGCAGCACCATTAGCAGAAGCATTGAGAGATGTTTTGAAAAAATAAACAATTTAAAAAGTGTAAAGTTGTTTGTTGCTAAAAATAACCAAGAAACACTTTACACTTTAAATTTAAAAATAATTGCATCTTTTTAAAGCTTTTGAGTCTTAGGGGTATAATAATTATAAATCAAACAATATGACATTACAATTAAATAACTCAAATTTTCAAGAAACTATCAATTCTAATGATGTAGTACTTGTAGATTTTTATGCAGATTGGTGTGGCCTATGTGTTTCATTCAATCCCACATTAGAGGATTTATCTACTGAATTTAGTAATAAAGCCGTGGTGGCCAAAATCAATGTAGATAAAAACCCAGAACTGTCTCAAAGTTTTTATATTAGAAGCATTCCTTCTTTATTTTACTACAAATAAAGACAGTTTGGTAGAAAAACAAAACGGAGCTCAAACAAAAGCTTTATTAACAGAATAATTAAACAATCTTATTAAGTATTGAGACAAAAGACGGTTCGCCGCAGCGATAAAAAACTAACTATTAATAAGTTACATCGTTTCAATTTGTCGATTAATATTGTCTCATTACATAATAATTAAATAGATAAAACATGAAAAATTTAATTAAATCAATCGCATTAACATTATTGGTGTTCGTAGGCTTTTCAACTTATGCCCAAAACACCTCCTACAAAATTAACAAACAAAAAAGAGTCTTATTGGTGATGTCTTCTTATGACGATATGGGCATAAGTGGCAAACAAACTGGAACATGGTTCACTGAATTGGCTGCCCCTTATTATATTCTCGCTGAAGCGGGATATGAGGTAGTATTAGCATCACCAGAGGGTGGCGAAGCTCCAATTGATTTATTGAGTGTATAATGTAGCGAAAGTGAGCCACTAAATGTAGGCAAAGTGAGCCATATGTGGATAAGTCGAAAAGCAGTTTTGCAAATGTAAATTAAGAAACTTGATTGACAACAGATTTTTGTTTTTTTCTCATAGATTCACCTTTCAATTCTATGCGATGGACGTGCTGCATAAGCCTGTCCAATATCGCATCTGCCAAAGTTGGTTCGGCAATAAAGTCGAACCATTGTGCCACAGGTAATTGCGAAGTGATAATTGTCGAAGCTCTGCCATGTCGGTCTTCAATCATTTGTAAAAGTGTAATTTTCATAGGGTTATCAAGTGGTTGTAAGCCCCAATCATCTAAAATAATCAAGTGCATTTTTTCGATACGAGCAAGTTCTTTACTGATGGAGTTGTCAGCTTTTGCCAGATTGAATCTTTGTAAGAGTTTAGTCATGGAAAAATACCCCACTTTAAGCCCCATCTGACAGGCTTGCAGTCCCAGAGCAGAAGCAATATAGCTTTTGCCACAACCAGTTGCTCCAGTAATAAATACATTTTCGGCTCTCTTGATAAAAGCAGTATCAGCTAATCTTAGCATTAGGTTTTTGTCAATATTTCTTTCAGGTAAATACTGTATTTCCTCAATAATCGCCTGATAACGAAACTTGGCAGCCCTGATTGAAGCCACTGTTTTTTGATGCTGGCGGTGGAGCATTTCAGCATCTACAAGCTGTGCCAACAGTTGGTCAGTTGGCGGATGTTGATTATAGGGCAAACTCAAAAGAGTTTGATAAGCAGAAGCCATTCCAGTTAGTTTTAGGCTTCGCATTTGTTGGAGAGTTTGTTCGGTGTTCATACGGTTTGCTTTGAAAAATAAAAAAAATTATTGATAGTTCGCTGCTCCTCTAATGTTGGGATGCAGCGGAATGATAGGCGTATAATCACCATTAATCGGCATTTTGTCTAAGTCTTTATCTAAAATGCTTTGTAGGATTTTGATAGATACAAAATCATAGATCAAAGCCCTTTCACAAGCGTTTTCTAAGCGTTCTTTACCGACTTTTTTAGCTAAAGCGATTGTCCCTGCACATGATTTATAGCCTTGCTCAACATAATTTCTGGAAGCAAGCATTTGTTGAATTACCAAGAGTGTATTTGCTCCAATTTTCAGAGCTTGCCCTTCAAAAAACTCAGGATTCCAGTTCATTAAATACTGATGTTGTGCGGGTAAATGCTCTTTTAAGGTCGTATATTGATGTTTTGCCCTAAATCTTTCGTGGGTGGCAATACGTTTATGCTCATGATAAATCTCAACACTTTCGGCACTATAAATCAGTTTGACATATTGCTCTACATAGCGAAAAGGAACAGAATAGTAATGTTTATCCTCCGATAACAAGACATGGCAATTTTGCTGGACTTTGGCTCTTCGGAATGTCTTTAGCTCATAACGAGTAGTAGGTAAGGATTTTAGAATAGGGCGTTCTAATTCGTCAAAAAGACTTTTCCGAGAATCATTTTTACCTTGAAAACTCATTTGGTTATGAATCTCTAATTGCTGCCAAATCGCTTCATTGAGCTGCGAAAGAGAGAAAAAGGATTGTTAATTTATAGGAGCATAAATACGGCTATAAAGAATCCCTACAGTTCTTTCTACCAATGCTTTATCTTTTGGTTTGCCACTGTGAGCAGGGTAAATAGAGGTCTCATAATGAGCAGCAAAATCTTCAATGCTTTCATTTAAGTCTGGTTCATATCGGTTAGGTTTGGTAACAGCAGATTTTAAGTTATCAGGTACGATGGCTTGTGGTACACCACCAAAAAACGTCAGTGAGTTGGCAAGAGCTGAAAGAAAATCAGATTTCTTTTGGCTTAAAATAGCTTGGCAGTAGGTCAGTTGTGAATAACCTAAAACAGCAACAAATACCTCTAAGGCTATTTTTTCTTTGGTTTCTGCATCAACAATGTGTAGCTTATTGCCAGCAAAGTCAATGAAAAGCTTGTCGCCAGACTTGTGTTCCATCCGAAGACTAAGTTTACTTGTAGTTTCCCATTCTCGAAACAATCGACAAAATCTTGAATAACTGATTGCTCCTTTGGTTTGCTTAAAGTATTTTTCCCATAGCAACCGTTTGGTTACGCCTACTTTCGATAAGTTTTTTTGATATTCTGGGAAAAGTTTCAATAATTCATCCTTCACGCTTGGGCTTTCTTCCACGTGTATGAGTTGCCCCATAAAGATGATTCTGATAACGCCAAAGCTGGTGTTAAATCTGCACCAAAGTGGCTCTTAAGAAAATCAAGATAATTGAAGATGGTTCGGCGATGGATGCCGATCTGGCTTGAAATAGCCCGTTGGCTCACGCCCGATTGATGTAGCTTTATGAGTTTATGTATCCTTTGCATAGTGATTCGTTGATTTGCCATAGCTTCTTTGATTGTTGATTTATCAATCATTTAAAACTATCATTTAACGCTCTCTATTCCCAATTTTTACTGGTATATTTTCACGCCACTCGGTGGTACACTTTCATAGGATTATACACACGAAATTGATTAATTGGCAAACTATTTATCGTGCACCGAAGACCACCGTCTCGAATCCTTAACATGAAAAATTTCCCTACTTATTGAGAGGCTCGGAAATTGCTCGAAAAAACCAAGTTTGGACGACAGACATCACCTATGTTCCTATGAATAAGGGATTTATGTATTTAGCCGCCATCATTGATTTGCACACAAGATATGTTTTGCATTGGAAAGTTAGCAATAGTATGGATGCCAATTGGTGCGTAAAATTGTTGCAGGATACATTAGAAAAACATGGCAACACCGAAATCTTTAATACCGACCAAGGGAGCCAACAAACGAGCTTTGCACATTTTAAAGTACTAAAAGTCAATGGAGTACTAATTTCGATGCCGCAATGGAATTGGATGGTAAAGGAAGAGCAATCGACAACATATTTATTGAACGATTATGGCGTTCGGTGAAATATGAGAATATCTACTTGCAATGCTATGACGATGGAAAGGCACTTTACAAAGGACTGCAAAAATACTTTGATTTCTACAATCATGAGCGAATTCACCAGTCATTGAAGTATGCAACGCTAGCAAGCATGTATGAGTAAGTGAAAAAAAATCTAAGTAGAATGCAAATAGTTCGATATCTTTAAAAACAGAAACACAAACCGACTTCTTTAGAGGGATTGAAACACTCAATTCCTTTTGGAAGTAATATTGAAAAATATCTTAATTTAGTTGAATCCCTGTTGGGAAATGGGTCGCAGCTTATTCTTCAGCTATCGAACGCTTACTTCGCCCCGATAAATGATATTTTATAAAATTCTATAATTGTTTCTTACTGATGCGATGATTTGCCATATCGATAGGTTTAAATATTCTTTTAAACCTACAAACAAAGATTTCTTTTATCGCTTTTCGTTTCCTAACAAGTGGTGCTGTTTGACTGCAATCGGTGGTGCTTATTGACTGGAATACATATTTTAAACTCTTTGAGAGATAGCTTTTTGGCTAAATTCTTCTATTTTTAATACACAAATTGTGTATCTTTAACCTTGAGTGACATGTGCCATATTTTGCAACTTTTGGACAAGGACACAAAATATCACTTTTTTCGCTTATTCATAAGGGGGAAGGTTTCCGCATCGGCGGTCCGATTCCTCTTTGTTTTGACTTAAAATGACTCGTATAGCTGCATTTAATACATGAATCAACTAAATAAATTAGATTCCTCTATCTTGTTTTTGTGCCATTTTTATCAATTAGAAAATTTTCTAATCCTTTATAGACTCTCGCTCTTCCTTTTTTCTCTTTACTAAAAGGGTCGGCATTATCATATTCACATTTGATAACAATTCTCCCTTCTAAATCAGCGAAACCCCACATCCCATCAATATTAACTAATGCTAAACCATCTTCAGTAAAATTATCTATATAATCAAATGTTGGTTTTATTAGTATTTTATCATTAACATCTATATTTATTAGTCCCCACTTTCCTTCACTTTTATAGGCTTGTAAATAAGGATTTTGAAATACTTTTTTCTTCTCTTCAATAAATATATCTTGTGCGGTATCTTTTGACTCAACAGGTAATATGACTACATTACTTTCAGAGTTTTTATCATTTTCTTCTTCTCCTCTCGAAAATCTAATTGTATTAATGACTAAGGTCCAACTATTTTTTATTTTTGAAACTGAAAATTCAGCTACCCTAGAAGAAGGTTGTTTAAAAGCCAATTTAGTGCGTTCGTCAATACCTTCATAATTTACTTCAAAGAAAACTTTTATAAACATAGGAGATTGTGGCGAAATAGCTAATACTTTTGAAGGAATTATATTAGTGATTGAGACTAATTTACCTTCATTAAGATAATCACCGTTTGCTTTTCTCCCATAATTACTACAAATATCATTAAAATAAATATCAACCCTTTTTGGCGGAATATCATTACTTGTATTAGTACGAGTAAGGAAGTCGTCCTTAATTAGTATTAAGTCACTTTCAAAAATTTGTGCTTTTGTTCCTGGAAGCGTAAGATTGCTGATAATCCTATTTCTATCTTCTGAGTCAGCATCCAAAAGCTGATTGTAAATATCTTCTAAATCACCGATAATTCCTGAGGCAATCAGTTTGATTTTTCTTTCATCAACTGATGTTATTTGATTTTGAGCAAAAGAATTAAAAGAATTGGCTATGACAATTATTGTAATTAGAAAAGCGGCTTTTAGATTCAAAAGACAGTTATTTATTAAATAATTTTTACATTTAGTTTTCATTGGCAAAGGTTTTTTTCTTTTTAACATAACAAGCGACAAAACTTTGCAGAAATTCAATTCAAATTCTTACTTATTATAAATTAGTTTTGCGTTTTTTTCAATAAGTTATTTCTTACGAATTAATTGTTTAATGGACAAAAGTTTAATTGAAAACTTAGTTTTGATTTATAGAATCCTAATCAATTTCAAGTTCAACCCGTCTATTTTTATGTTTGTTTTCTTCATTATCATTTGGACTCGCTGGTTTTTGGTCACCAAGACCTTCCCATCTTAATCTTTTAGGGTCAATACCTGTTGTTGTAAAATAGTTTAATGTTACTTTTGCTCGATATTCAGAAAGCGTTTCATTAAGTCGCGGATTTCCAACATTATCTGTATATCCTGTAATTTTAACATTTAGTTTTGGATAGGCAACTAGAATTTTACGAATTGAATCTAACTGAATTTTTGCTAATTTGGTGAGAAAAAAATCACTTTGCTCAAAATAAATGACATGAAAGCCTTTAGGATTTACCTTTTCTTCCATAGGTTTTAATATTTCAGGTTCTTTTATTTCATCAACAATGGATAAAAAATTTAGTCCTTCAACAAAAGTGATTTTTTTTTCAATATTCCCGTTCTTAGTTTTTATTTTAATGCTATATTCTTCATTTGGGTTTACCGAAGCAAATAAATAATTTTCCTTTGTAAGT
>Ga0209189_1000229_pt1 | contig 48988 bp, 42 predicted proteins | sample C_130820_EF_Meta_FD_187308 | JGI IMG/M metagenome (GOLD analysis project Ga0209189, IMG submission 187308) | Freshwater microbial communities from Lake Croche, Canada to study carbon cycling - C_130820_EF_MetaG (SPAdes) (version 3) | ecosystem: Environmental > Aquatic > Freshwater > Lake...
CCATGCCTTTGCTGCGCGGCCGGGCACCGACCAGCAATGCGAAATCAACGTCGCGGAAAGCCACAGTGGGGTCGTCGGTAATGACGACGCCCGCCAGGAGCGGGAACGCGCAGTCTTCAAGCTCCATCACCACGCCCTTCACCGCGGCCAGCGCGGGGGTGATGTCGAGGAGTTGGAGGATGACGGGCTGGTCTTTGCCCAGAAGATCACCGTTGGCGATCCGAAAAAGCAGCGAATAACCGATTTGACCGGCTGCGCCCGTGATTGCAACTCGTTTTGGAGATTTGTTCATGCCTGCGCTCGTGGAGGGAAGGGAGTGGAATGCATACGCTTGGCCGCCACTTTAGAACCGACAGGGAGGTGTCCGCAAGGTGATCACATTTGTGCGACCCGGTGTCGCAGAAGTTGGCTTGCAGGCCCCCGATGGCGTCAGGTCTGGGTTTCCGCCCCACTCGGTGCGCTGGAAGTCGTTGGTCGGTCGGCTGGTTTGGTTGCAAAATATGACGCTTTACCTGCTGTTCCGAGGAGTCACCATGGCTGGTCAGGCCGCAAAGCGTCCCGTCTACAGGAACATTCATATCACCCAGATTCTGGGTTATCGCTTACCGATCGCCGGGATTGTCTCGATTCTGCATCGGATCAGCGGCTCCTTATTGTTCTTGGTTGGACTCCCGCTCATTCTTTGGTTGTTTCAGGAAAGCCTGATTTCTGAACTCGGTTTTGAGCGCTTTCGGGCGGCAGTTGCCCACCCCGCTGTAAAGCTGGTGCTACTAGCCATGCTTTGGGCGTTTTGCCATCACTTTGTGGCCGGGATTCGTTATCTCCTCCTCGACAACCACGTGGGCCTCGAGAAAGGATCCGCAGCAAATTCCGCCAAAGCGGTTATTGCCATCAGCCTTGCCTTGACCCTGGTGGTCGCCGGCTCGCTGTTTGGTCTCTACTGATTTAGGAGCCAAACATGTCAACGCAAAGGATTGTGACCGGTGCCCACTACGGGATCGGCAGTTGGTTGTTACAGCGTTTATCGGCGGTCCTGATGGTGATTTACACCATCATTTTGATCGTTGCCGTGCTGCGGTTGCCTGAGTTCAATTACGGCAACTGGGCCACCTTGTTTGTGCACCCGTTTATGAAGGTCTCCACCCTGCTGGCGGGCGCGGCGCTTTTCTACCATGCGTGGGTGGGAATTCGCGACATCTTTATGGATTACATCAAGCCCACCGGAATCCGGCTCGCGCTTCAGGCAGGCACCGTTCTGCTGCTGGCGGGGTATGGCTGCTGGTTGGTGATCATTCTCTGGAGTCTTTGAACATGGCTGAAGTTTTAACCAAACTCGCTAATGGGTTGCAGCGTCGCAAGTTCGATGTGGTGGTGGTTGGCGCCGGTGGGTCCGGGATGCGTTGCTCGCTTCAACTCGCCGAAGCGGGATTGAATGTCGCGGTTTTGTCCAAGGTATTCCCAACCCGCTCCCATACCGTGGCGGCACAGGGGGGGATTGGGGCTTCGCTGGGCAACATGAGCGAAGACAACTGGTACTGGCACATGTTTGACACCGTGAAGGGGTCGGATTATCTCGGCGACCAGGACGCGATCGAATTCATGTGCCGGATGGCACCTCAGGTGGTCTATGAACTCGAACACTTCGGGATGCCGTTCGACCGGAATCCGGATGGCACGATTTATCAACGGCCTTTTGGTGGTCACACCGCCAACTTTGGTGAAAAGCCCGTTCAGCGTGCCTGCGCCGCCGCAGACCGTACAGGGCACGCGATGTTGCATACGCTGTATCAGCGCAATGTCCGCGCGCGCACGCAGTTCTTCGTGGAATGGATGGCACTCGACCTGATCCGGGACGCCGATGGCGATGTCGTTGGTGTGGTGGCTCTCGAAATGGAGACTGGCGAGGTCATGGTGCTAGAGGCCAAAACCACGGTCCTAGCTACTGGCGGCGCCGGCCGGATCTGGGCAGCCTCGACCAATGCGTTCATTAACACGGGAGACGGCATGGGGATGGCCGCCCGTGCCGGCGTCCCCCTCGAGGACATGGAATTCTGGCAGTTCCACCCGACTGGTGTGGCTGGTGCCGGGGTGTTGGTGACTGAAGGCGTGCGTGGCGAAGGCGGAATCCTGTTGAACAAGCACGGCGAACGCTTCATGGAACGCTACGCGCCAACTCTTAAAGACCTCGCACCGCGCGATTTCGTCTCCCGCTCAATGGATCAGGAGATCCAGGAAGGGCGTGGATGTGGTCCTGATGGCGACTATGTGCTGCTAAAGCTCGATCACCTCGGCGCCGAGACGATCATGAAGCGCCTGCCGAGTATTCGCGAGATTGCGATTAAATTTGCGAACGTCGATCCCATTAAAGAGCCGATTCCGGTCGTGCCCACAATTCATTATCAGATGGGCGGAATACCGACTAATTACCACGGCCAGGTCGTGGTACCAAAGGGCGATAATCCCTCGACGGTGCTCCCGGGGCTTTACGCCATTGGTGAGTGTGCTTGCGTGAGTGTGCACGGCGCGAATCGACTCGGTACCAATTCATTGCTCGACCTCCTGGTCTTCGGTCGTTCGGCCGGGATGCACATCGTTGACCAGCATCTCGCTAACCGACCCCACAAAGAAGTGCCCCGGGAAGCAGGGGATTTCTCCTTGGCCCGTTTGGCGAAACTCAATGGGACAAGTTCTGGCGAAAACGTTCAGGAAGTGGCCAACGACATTCGGAAGACAATGCAGGCGCATTGCGGAGTTTTCCGTTCATCGGAGCGGATGGCTCAAGGGGTCTCTCGAATTCTTGAATTGGCAGAGCGGTCGCAGCGTGTCCACCTCGGTGACAAGAGCCAGGTGTTCAATACCGCTCGCGTCGAGGCGCTCGAGCTGGACAATTTGGTCGAGACGGCCAAGGCCACGATGATCTCGGCGGATGCCCGCAAAGAAAGCCGTGGAGCGCATGCCCACCGTGATTTTTCAGAGCGCAATGATGCCCAGTGGATGAAGCATTCGATGTACTACAGCGAGGGCAACCGCATGTCCTACAAGCCGGTCAATCTGAAGCCGATGACGGTTGAGACGTTTGCGCCCAAGGCGCGCACGTTTTAAGCAGGGTTCCCCATTTTTGCCCGAATGTTTGGCTGGAGAGTTTGATGAGTACAGCAATTGTTGCTAACCGAACAGTGCGCTTTTCGATTTATCGATACGACCCGGACCGGGATGCCCGTCCCACGATGCAGGATTTTGAGGTTGAGCTGTTGCCAACCGACAAGATGTTGCTCGACGCACTGATGCGGATGAAACAAACCGTTTTCCCAGGGCTCTCGTATCGGCGTTCGTGCCGCGAGGGCGTCTGCGGTTCTGACGCGATGAATATCAACGGGAAGAACGGACTCGCCTGCATTACCAATTTGCGTGATCTGAAGGAGCCTATTGTTCTGAAGCCCCTGCCGGGCTTGCCGGTAATCCGGGATCTGATCGTCGACATGACGCAGTTCTTCAAGCAGTATCACTCGATCAAGCCATTTTTAATCAACGATGCAGCGCCACCCGAGAAAGAGCGGCTGCAGTCCCCCGAGGAGCGTGATGAACTCAATGGACTCTACGAGTGCATTTTGTGCGCGTGCTGCTCGACCAGTTGCCCGTCGTTTTGGTGGAACCCAGACAAGTTCGTCGGCCCGGCAGGTTTGCTCCAGGCCTATCGATTTATTGCGGACAGCCGCGATCAGGCCACTAGCGAGCGGCTGGATAATCTGGAAGATCCCTACCGGCTATTCCGCTGCCACACCATTATGAATTGTGTGGACGTTTGCCCGAAGGGTCTGAATCCGACCCGGGCGATCGGGAAAATCAAGGACCTGATGATTCGTCGTGCAGTCTGAAGGCCCAAACCTGGGTGGGTCCGCGCACCGGGCGGATCCGATCGATGCCGCGCACCAGGCGGATCCGATTCGCCGCCGCCGTTTGCGTTGGCGCTGTCGTCGCGGGATGCTCGAAAACGATCTGATCATGACCCGATTCCTGGATCGGCATGAGGCTACGCTGTCCGATTCCGACGTTCAGGCGGTCGATACCCTGATGGATCTGTCCGACAATGCGTTGCTCGATCTGATTTTAGGCCGTGAAGATCTGTCGGCGGAGTACGATCACGCGGGGATCAAAGCGGTTCTCGACCGGATCCGAGCGGCATAATGCGACGCGCTGGTTAGTTTCAATCATTAATGACGGGGAAACTCGGGATGTCAAACGAATTAAAAGCCACTCTCACCTTTTCCGATGGCAGTCCGGGGGCCGAATTCCCCGTCTACAGCGGGACTATCGGTCCTGACGTCATCGACATCCGGAAGCTCTACGCGCAGACCGGAAAATTCACGTTTGACCCCGGTTTCATGTCAACCGCTGCCTGTGAGTCAGCGATCACCTACATCGATGGCGATAAGGGCGAGTTGCTGTACCGCGGTTATCCGATTGAGGAACTCGCGGTGAGTTGTGACTACCTCGAAACCTGTTACCTGCTTCTGCATGGTGAACTGCCGTCGGCGGACCAAAAGTCGCGGTTTGTCACCAGCGTGACATACCACACGATGGTTCATGAGCAGATGACCCGGTTTTTTCAGGGATTCCGCCGCGATGCCCATCCGATGGCTGTTCTGTGTGGGTCAGTGGGTGCGATGTCGGCGTTCTACCACGACAGTCTCGATATTTATAACCTCGAGCATCGGTATATCAGTGCGATTCGCCTGATCGCAAAAATGCCGACGCTGGTAGCGATGGCCTACAAATACTCGATTGGTCAGCCTTTCGTGTATCCCCGTAATGACCTGGGTTATTCCGCGAATTTTATGCGGATGATGTTTGCAAACCCTTGTGAAGAATATAAGGTCAACGACGTCCTGGTGCGGGCTCTGGACCGGATTTTGATTCTGCACGCCGATCATGAGCAGAATGCTTCCACGAGTACCGTTCGCTTGGCTGGTTCGTCCGGGGCAAACCCATTCGCGTGTATTGCAGCGGGTGTGGCAACGCTTTGGGGCCCGGCGCACGGCGGTGCAAACGAAGCCTGTCTTTTGATGCTCAATGAGCTTCAGGCGCAGGGCGGGGCCGAAAAGATTGGCGACTTCATTGCCAAGGTGAAGGACAAGCATTCGGGCGTCAAGCTGATGGGCTTTGGGCATCGGGTCTACAAGAACTTTGATCCGCGCGCCAAGTTGATGCGGGAGACCTGCTACGAAGTTTTGAATGAACTCGGTCTGCAGGATGACCCGCTGTTCAAACTTGCGATGACGCTCGAGAAGGTCGCCCTCGAAGACGATTATTTCGTGACCCGTAAGCTGTATCCAAACGTCGATTTCTATTCCGGCATTGTCCAGAAGGCGCTTGGAATTCCAACCGATCTGTTCACTTGTATTTTTGCGCTCGCAAGAACAGTTGGCTGGATTGCGAACTGGAACGAAATGATTTCTGATCCCGATCAGAAGATCGGCCGTCCGCGTCAGTTGTTCAAGGGCAATGTCCGGCGCCAGGTGCTTCCGATTGGCCAGCGGTAAACATAATGACGGGTGGGGTAGACAAGATGTTCATGAAAGCGTTTCAGGAAAATTCCTACCTTTTTGGGGGTAACGCCCCCTACGTCGAAGAGCTCTACGAGTCTTATCTCGATGACCCGACATCGGTGCCGCCCGGCTGGCGAACTTATTTTGACCAGATGCAATTGGTCCCTGCCACCGGCGCCAACCCGAACGCGCGCGACGTGGCCCATGCGCCAGTGGTGGAGTCGTTTGCCGAGCGGGCCCGCGAGGGAACCTTGCAGCCCCGCCAGATGGGTGGAGATGCGGCAACCGCTCGTCGCCAGGTGCATGTTCAGCAGTTGATTGCTGCCTATCGGACACTGGGTTCGCGCTGGGCCGATTTGGATCCGCTTAAGCGTCAGGAGCGACCGCGGATTCCCGAACTCGAGACCAGTTTTTACGACTTTACAGAAGGCGATCACGCCAACGTGTATTCCGCGTCGAATACATTTTTTGGTTTTGATAACGCGCCCTTACGCGACATCATGAATGCGTTACGTGAGACCTATTGCGGGTCGATCGGCGCGGAAATCATGCATCTCAACGATCAAACGCATCGCCGTTGGTTGCAAGAGCGCCTCGAGAGCTCTCGGGCCAAGCCGCAATTTTCCGCCGAGAAAAGAACCCGGATTCTCGAGCGCCTGACCGCAGCCGAAGGTCTCGAACGGTACCTGCATACCAAATACGTTGGCCAGAAGCGATTTTCCCTCGAAGGCGGAGAAAGTTTTATCCCGGCGATGGATGAGTTGGTTCAGCGGGCCGGCGAGCAAGGCGTCCAGGAAATTGTGATCGGCCTCGCACACCGTGGACGCCTGAATGTGTTGGTGAACATTCTCGGCAAAATGCCCAAGGATTTGTTCTCGGAATTTGAAGGAAAGCACGCTGACGATTTACCGAGCGGTGACGTCAAGTATCACCAGGGGTTTTCGAGCGATATTTCAACCCCGGGTGGACCGGTCCACCTTTCGCTCTCTTTCAACCCAAGTCACCTCGAGATTGTGAATCCCGTGGTCGAAGGTTCGGTGCGGGCGCGGCAAGATCGACGGGGTGATAGTCAGGGCAAACAGGCCCTCGCGATCCTGGTCCATGGTGACGCCGCATTTGCTGGCCAGGGTGTCGTGATGGAAACCCTTAACCTCGCCCAAACCCGATATTACGGAACCGGCGGGACGGTTCACGTCGTGATCAATAATCAGATTGGTTTTACGACGAGTGATCCTAGGGATTCGCGCTCAACCTTGTATTGCACCGATGTGGTCAAGATGATTGAGGCGCCGGTCTTGCACGTGAATGGTGACGACCCCGACGCGGTCGTTTTCGCTACCCAGATCGCTCTCGATTACCGGATGCAGTTCGGGAAAGACATCGTGGTCGACATTATTTGTTTCCGCAAACTCGGTCATAACGAGCAGGATACCCCGGCCGTCACTCAGCCGCTGATGTACAAGAAGATTGGTCAACATCCGGGCACGCGCAAGCTCTACGCGGACAAATTGCTTGCTCAAGCGGCGATCAAGGCGGGTTTCGCGGATCAAATGGCGCTTGATCTTCGCGCTGCATTTGATCAGGGGCGCCACACGTTTGATCCGGTGTTGTCCAACTACAAGGGCAAATTTGGGGTCGATTGGGAGCCGTTCCTGCACCGTGCCTGGACCGACAAAGCGGATACGGCGATTCCGATGGCGGAGCTTCATCGGTTGGCCGACCGCATCACGTCGATCCCAGACAGTTTCAAATTGCACCCTCTGGTTGAAAAGGTTGTTGCCGATCGCCGTGCGATGGGACGGGGCGACCAGCCTCTCGACTGGGGGATGGGTGAGCACCTGGCCTTTGCCTCGCTGGTCGCAGGGGGTTATGGCGTGCGCCTGTCCGGGCAAGATTGTGGGCGTGGCACGTTCACGCACCGACATTCGGTTTTGCACGACCAAAATCGCGAGAAGTGGGATGCGGGTTCCTATATTCCGCTTCAGAACGTGACTCCGAAGCAAGGTGTCTTTACGGTCATCGATTCGGTTTTGTCTGAAGAAGCGGTTCTTGGTTTTGAATATGGGTATGCCTCGGCTGAGCCCAACACATTGGTCATATGGGAGGCGCAGTTTGGCGATTTTGCCAACGGCGCACAGGTCGTGATTGACCAGTTTATTGCATCGGGCGAGACCAAATGGGGCCGTGCATGTGGTCTCACGTTGTTGCTTCCACATGGTTACGAGGGACAGGGACCCGAGCATTCCTCGGCCCGACTCGAGAGGTTCTTGCAGCTTTGTGCCGAAAACAATATGCAGGTTTGCCAGCCCTCAACGCCGGCGCAAATCTTCCATTTGTTACGTCGGCAGATGATTCGCCCTTTCCGCAAGCCGCTTGTGGTGATGACGCCGAAATCGCTGTTGCGCAACAAGGAAGCGGTTTCGTTGTTATCTGAACTCGCACGCGGTGAGTTTCACACCATCATGGCCGACCCGGCTCCGGGACTCGATGCCTCGAAGGTTCGGAAGGTCGTCTTTTCAACCGGTAAGGCTTATTACGACCTAGCGCTGGCTCGCCGCGAACGTGAATTGACCGACGTTGCACTGGTGAGGATTGAGCAACTCTACCCGTTCCCGGAAGCCGCACTCGCGAAAGAACTGCGAAAGTATCCGAATGCAACCAAGATTATTTGGTGCCAGGATGAACCCCAGAATCAGGGTAGCTGGACCTTTATCCAGCCGTATCTCCAAGCGGCTTTGACGCCAGAACAACATCTCAGCTATGCCGGACGTCCAGCGTCGGCTTCGCCAGCTGTTGGCTATTACGACAAACACTATGCTCAACAGTCCGCACTGCTGAACGCGGCGCTGGGTGAGCCGAACTCTAAATCGACAACCGGAAGAACCCGAGCGAAGAAAGCCGGTTGATGGTTATTTGAAGCCGACGGTTTTGGTGATTAATCCTCCCAGGAACAATTAAATAAAATGGCATTGATTGAAGTAATCGTCCCTCAGCTATCCGAATCCGTCGCTGAAGCGACCTTGCTGAACTGGCACAAAAAGGTCGGTGACGCAGTCGCCCGGGATGAAAACCTGATCGACATTGAGACCGATAAGGTCGTTCTTGAGTTGCCGGCGCCGGCTGCCGGGGTCCTCGTCGAACTGTTGAAAGGGGACGGCGGAACAGTCGTCGCCGGTGAACTGATTGCCCGCATCGATACCGAGGCCACCGCGACGGCCTCTACCACAGCCGCCTTGGCCACTTCGGCCAGTTCAGCGCCGGCCGTGTCTTCTCCAGCCGTGTCAGTTACCGGTCAGGCGCAAGCCGCTGTGCCGGTAGGCGGCAAGCACGGCGACATCGCCATGCCTGCGGCGGCCAAGTTGTTGGCAGAGAATGGGTTGAGTGCCCAATCGCTTGTTGGATCCGGCCGGGATGGTCGGGTCACGAAGGGCGATGTGACCTCGGCATTGAGCCAGGCACCAGTCGTTCTAGCGTCCTCGGCGATTCCGACTGGCGTCCCCGGTTCCAGCCTCCCCGAGGTGCGCGCCGCGCTTGATCCGTCCAAATTGCTGGAGGGACGTCCGGAACAGCGCGTTCCGATGTCGCGATTGCGCGCCCGAATTGCCGAGCGTCTACTTCAGTCGCAGGCAACGAATGCGATTTTGACCACTTTCAATGAAGTCAACATGCAGCCGGTCATGGATCTGCGCAAGAAGTATCTTGAGCGATTCGAGAAAGAGCATGGAGTCCGACTCGGGTTCATGAGTTTCTTCGTGAAAGCGGCGGTTGCGGCCCTCAAAAAGTATCCGGTTTTGAACGCATCGGTGGACGGTAGTGACATCGTCTATCACGGTTATTTTGATATTGGGATTGCGGTGGGTTCGCCCCGCGGTTTGGTGGTGCCGATCATTCGTGGTGCAGACCAGCTGAGCTTTGCGCAAATCGAACGGACGATCTCTGAGTACGGCAAGAAGGCGGCAGAGGGGAAACTCGGTATTGAAGAGATGACCGGTGGCACCTTCTCGATCAGTAATGGCGGCGTATTTGGTTCGATGTTGTCGACTCCGATCATTAATCCACCTCAGGCTGCAATTCTCGGTGTGCATGCCACCAAGGATCGGGCTGTAGTCGAGAACGGCCAGGTCGTGGTTCGTCCGATTAATTATCTGGCGTTGTCGTATGACCACCGGATCATTGATGGCCGCGAAGCGGTGTTAGGTCTCGTGGCGATGAAGGAAGCGCTGGAAGATCCAGCCCGGTTGCTGCTCGATCTTTAATTGGTCGCCCGACCCGTCAAATTTGCACTGGAGTTCGCGCGATGTCGCAAAATTTTGATGTCCTCGTGATCGGGGCTGGCCCTGCGGGCTATATCGCCTCGATCCGTGCCGCACAACTCGGATTCAAGGTTGCCTGCGTTGAGAAGTGGCGGGCGCCAAATGGTGAGCTTTCCCTGGGTGGTACGTGTTTAAACGTCGGTTGCATTCCGTCTAAGGCGCTACTCGCATCGAGCGAAACGTTTGAAGAGATTCAATCGCATGCCGGTGATCATGGCATCACGGTTAAAGAAGCCAAGATCGACATCGCGAAAATGATGGCGCGTAAAGACTCAGTGGTCAGCAAAATGACCAAGGGAATCGAGTTTTTATTCCGCAAGAACAAGATCACGTGGCTCAAAGGCCACGCACGTTTTGTCGCCGCCGAAGACGGCGCGTATCGGGTTGAGGTGTTGGGCGAGGCCGGGTCCGAGTTGGTCGAAGCTCGTCATGTGATTATTGCGACTGGCTCAAAAGCCCGCCATCTGCCTGGAGTTGAGGTCGACCAGGTGTTAATCAGCGACAACGAGGGTGCGCTGCAGTTTGATTCGGTTCCTCAAAAGCTCGGTGTCATCGGTGCCGGGGTGATTGGACTCGAGCTTGGCTCGGTTTGGCGCCGCCTGGGCTCAGAGGTGACCATCCTCGAGGGCGCGACCAGCTTTTTAGGCGCCTGCGACGAATCAGTCTCGAAAGAGGCCTTTAAGTTATTCGGTCGTCAAGGGCTGAATTTTTCAATGGGCGTTCAGATTGGTGAAGTGAAGACTGTATCCAAGGGCCGCAAGACGTGCGTCGAAGTCCATTACACCGATGCTCAGGGGGCGGCCCAGGTGTTGGAATGCGACCGCCTGATTGTTTCGGTTGGCCGGGTTCCCAACACCGAGGGTTTGGGTCTCGAGGCGGTTGGTTTGGCCACCGATGAGCGGGGTCAAATCTCAGTCGATCAACACTGTCAGACCCGTTTGCCCGGCGTTTATGCAATCGGTGATGTGGTTCGCGGTCCGATGCTCGCGCACAAGGGTGAAGACGAAGGCGTACTGGTTGCCGAGCGGATTGCTGGCCAACAGCCGCACATCGATTACAACTGTATTCCCTGGGTGATTTACACCAGCCCTGAAATAGCTTGGGTTGGGCAGAATGAACAGCAACTCAAGGCGTCGGCCCGGGAGTATCGGTCTGGACAGTTTCCTTTTATGGCGAATGGACGGGCGCTTGGAATGAACAGCCCAGATGGATTTGTCAAAATTCTGGCGGACGCCAAGACTGACGAAATTCTTGGTGTGCATATTATTTCAGCAGGCGCCTCCGATCTGATTGCCGAAGCGGCCGTTGCGATGGAGTTTAAGGCCAGCGCCGAGGATATCGCCCGGATTTGTCATCCGCATCCGTCTTTGTCTGAAGTGATGCGCGAAGCCGCCCTGGCAACCGACAAACGTGCGCTCAATATGTAACGCATGACCGGATTGATGGTCATGCGGTCTGGGGTGAGTCCGTGACCGTCACCAGTTTTTATCAAGAGCAACTTCGGGTCCACCAATACCAAGGGGACGCGGCCCAAGAATCGGCGATTGTTCGATTACAGCAGTTCGAACACGAGTTGCTTGCCTTCAAAAATGCTCGTTCTAATCGGCTCCTGCGCTTCATTCACGCCCCAAAGGTGCCACGAGGTGTCTGGATGTGGGGGGGGGTTGGGCGCGGCAAGAGTTTTTTGATGGACTGTTTTTACGGGGCGGTTCCGATTCAGCGCAAGACTCGGGTCCATTTCCACGAATTCATGCGTACGGTGCACGTAGAGCTAGATTCGTTGAAAGGCAGCGCAGACCCGCTCGATGCAGTGGGTGCTTTAATCGCCAAGCGCTATCAGCTGATTTGTTTCGATGAGTTTCACGTGTCCGATATTGCGGATGCCATGATTCTTGAACGCTTGTTGCGTGCTTTGTTTCGACATGGGGTCACATTTGTCATGACTTCCAATTACGAACCAGCGGCTTTGTACCCAGACGGACTCCATCGAGACCGTATCTTGCCCGCGATCGAGTTGCTGCAAGCCCACTTGGACGTCATTGGTGTCGATGCGGGAACGGATTATCGTCGTCGCACGCTCGAGAAACTTGATGTGTACCAAGTTGTTCGGGACCCGATCGATTCGACCCGGCGAATGACCCTCCTGTTCGATCAATTGCTGAAAGACGGGTTGAACGGGGTGAACGGGGCGGCGATTCCTGCGGCCCCCCAAGTCGACGAGTCGACTTCGCTTTTGGTCGGCCATCGCCATTTGGCGGCGCGGCGACGCGTCGGCGGGATCGTGTGGTTTGACTTTGGCGAACTTTGCGGGACGCCGCGTTCGCAGAATGATTACCTTGAACTCGCCGATCGCTTTCATACGCTCTTGCTGTCGGAGGTTCCCGAAATGGGTCCTGCGCAGCATTCAGAGGCTCGCCGTTTTACCTGGTTGGTGGATGTTTTGTATGACTTGCGGGTGAAGTTGATGATTTCGGCGGCCGTGGCACCTGAAAGCCTCTATTCAAAGGGACGCATGGCCCATGAGTTTGCCCGTACGCTCAGCCGTCTGATTGAGATGCAGAGCCGCGAGTATGTCGATGCACCTCGTCGCGGGAGCGCCGACTGGGCGTCGGACTTGGCGGTTCGTGGCGAAGCAGGTCATTAATTCCTCATCGATGTCGATGGAGGATTGCGGGGGCCGTTCGGCTCACACTATGATGTTCGGATGCCGAATCGAGCTGAACCATCTCATTCCCGGATTGCGGAGCTCATGCTCGAACACCGCGATCTGGACCTTGTCATCGAATCGCTGACCGAGCAGCCTGTGCGCGACGAGGTCCAGCTGCGTCGTCTCAAGAAACGTAAGCTGCAGATTAAGGACACCATCTCCCTTCTTCAGATTAAGTTGACGCCGGATATTCCTGCGTGAGTCGCGCATGCTCTGAGGAGCGAGCTGCGCCGGATGCGCTGAGTCATCGCGTCGAAAAGGCGTTTGGGGCAGACGGTGCACTTGCGGCCGGGTCTGCCTGGAATGATCGGCCCGACCAGCGCGCCATGGCTGGCGAGATCGCACGGGCAATCTCGGAGCCGTCGACCCTGGTCGCCGAAGCCGGCACGGGTATCGGGAAGACTTTCGCCTACCTGGTTCCAGCCCTGCTCGCAGGCGGTAAGGTCATTATTTCGACCGGTACCAAGACGCTTCAGGACCAGTTGTTTGCCCGTGATTTGCCGCGAGTCATCGCCGCGCTAGGTGTCGACGTTCGGACAGCCTTGCTCAAGGGGCGGGCCAATTATGTGTGTCGACACCATTTGAAGCGCAACCTTGAAGACGGACGGTTTACCCGGGCGGTTGATATCAGCCGCTTGCGCCAGATCGATCGATTCTCAAGGCTGTCATCGACCGGCGATCGGTCAGATTGTTCGCAAGTCAGTGATGACGATCCAGCGTGGGTGCTGGCGACATCAACGCGCGAAAACTGCCTCGGCCAGGATTGCGCAGACTGGAATCAATGCTTCGTCGTTCAGGCTCGACGAACGGCACAATCAGCCGATGTGGTGGTTATTAACCATCATTTGTTCAGCGCGGATTTGGCTTTGCGCGATACCGGAATAGCCGAACTGCTACCCAGTGCCCAAACACTGATCTTCGACGAGGCCCATCAGTTGCCGGACACCCTCGTCACTTTTTTGGGCGAGGCAAGTGGTAGCCGTGCGCTGATGGATCTTGGGCGGGACGCCCTGCAGGTCGCACTCGAGGAGGCACCCGATCAGGCTCCATGGCATGAACTGGGTGCAACACTCGATCAGTTCGTGCGTCAAGCACGGGCGCAATGGCCGATCGCAAGTCCTCGCGCGCCGGCCCACACCTTATTGGCACACTCAGAGTTCGCCGGCACGCTGCAGTCTGTAACGAGGGCCTTGGAGGCTTTGACGAGTGCGCTCGAAGCCGCGGTTGAGCGGGGTCCCGGGCTCGTGCGGATGGCCGAGCGTGCCCGAACGGTTTGTTCCCGTTGGTCGGGCTGGTTTAGTGAGGGGGCGATCGATGGGGCCAAGGACGCAGAATTCTCGGTTGCCTGGGCGGAGGTACACCTCGCGTCCATGACGCTGCACAAGACCCCGCTGTCCGTTGCGGAGCCCTTCACCCGGTACCGCGATGGGACTGCACGCGCCTGGATTTTTGTATCGGCAACCCTCGCTGTTGGCGAGGACTTTAGTCATTTCGCTCAGATACTGGGGCTCTCGGAATCTCGCCAGGTGCGTTTCCCGAGCCCCTTCGACTATGCCTCACAAGGCCTGCTGTACGTGCCCAGGGGATTGCCAGAGCCCTCAGACCCTGGATTTTCAAGGGCCTGGATCGAGCATTGCTGGCCGTTGATTGAGGTGAATGTCGGGCGTTGTTTTGTGCTTTGCACTACCTTGAGGGCGGTTCGGCAGGTTGCTGATCGATTGCGCGAATTGCTCGAACCTCCATTAACCTTGCTGGTGCAGGGCGAAGGTAGTCGAACCGAACTACTCGAGCGCTATCGGGCGGCTCCTGCGCCGATCCTGGTTGGCGCAGCAAGTTTCTGGGAAGGCGTCGACGTGGTGGGTGACGCATTGTCCCTTTTGCTGATTGACAAGCTGCCCTTTGCTCCGCCGGACGATCCGGTGCTTGAAGCCCAATCAGAAGCGCTTCGTCGTCGTGGCGGTGATCCGTTTCGGTCCATTCAGTTACCAGCTGCCAGTCTTGCGCTCAAGCAAGGTGCTGGGCGACTGATTCGAAGCGAGCGCGATCGTGGCGTCCTGGTGATTGGTGACGCACGCCTGATCAACAAGGGCTATGGCCGAACCTTGATGGCCAGCCTGCCGCCCTTTTCAGTGACCCGAGAACGTCAGGTGGCCGAAGACTTCCTGATCGGTTCCTAAGGTTTGGTCGAGGCCCAAGGCGTCCAGAGGCTCCCTAAGCTACCCAGTGTCCATTGGGTCGAAACTTCGTCCTTCATCACGGTTTCGACCTTGCGACTGCCGGGGAAGTTTTGATTCAGGATTCGCTTCGCGTCGTCCCGCAGATCGGTGAGTCCGAGCCGATCGTAGGACAATGCCATCATTGCGAGTGCATCCTCCACCGACTGTGCCTGAGGGTATTGCCGAACAACGGCCTGGGCCCGATTGGCTGCCGCCAGGAAAGCACCACGACGCAGATAGTGGCGCGCGATGTGGATATCACCGGCAGCCATCTGGTTGACCAACCACGACAATCTAAGTCGTGCATCCGCGGCATAGCGGCTATTCGGAAATCGGTCGATCAGCTGTCGCAACGAGTCAAAAGAGTCGCGAAATGCCTGTTGATCGCGCTCAGATAAATCTTGTCCACCCAAGCTCGTGAAGATTCCCTGATTTTCGTTAAAATTTACCAATCCCTTGAGATACAACGCATAGTCGGTCGCGATGTGGTCGGGATATAGCCGCAAAAACCGATCAAGCGCTGCCAGCGCAAGGCTCGGATCGTTATCACGGTAATGAGCGTAAGCGGTGTCAAGCTGAGCCTGCTGAGAATGTCGACTGAACGGATATCGGGATTCGAGCTTCTCGTAGAGTTTGACCGCTGCAACGTTGTTACCCGAATCCAATTCGGAGCGGGCCTCGGCATATAATTTTTCGACGGCCCAGTCTGCCGTCGGATCTTTGCTCGGGTTGAAAGAACCGCAGCCATTCAGGGCGACAACGCAGAAGGCTGCCACCAAGAGCGCGACGCCAGGCAAGCGCAATGAGGGGCTTCGAGCCGCTTGATTCATGATGATTGGTCGATCCAACGAGAGCGGGTCAAGGCCACAGGGCGGCGATGCCGCTGCGGGGTTGCCTGATTATATCCACCCTCCGGGCGAGGGTGGGGAGACGTCCGAGATCCGGCTTTCGGTTGAGCGCCATGAGGGTGGTTTGCGACTGGACCGTTTTGTTGCGATCCGTCTGCCCGACGTTTCCCGTTCAAGAATTCAGCAATGGATTGCGTTGGGTGCAGTGGAAGTGGAGGGCGCTGGGCGATCGGCTAAACACCGCTTGATTGGTTATGAATCGGTCACCGTCATCCCTCAGCCACGCGCGGCGGAGTCGGCATTCGCTCCAGACCCCGTGCCCTTGTCAGTCGTGCATTCGGACGAGCACTTGCTCGTGATCGATAAGCCGCCGGGCTTGGTGACTCACCCGGCCGCGGGTCATTGGCGCGGAACCCTAATGAATGGTGTTTTGCATCATTGGCCAGATCAGGCGGGCTTGCCCCGCGCCGGGATTGTCCATCGTCTGGACAAAGATACTAGTGGGCTGTTGGTAGTCGCCCGCTCGGAACTGGCGATTGTCCGTCTCGTGGCCCAGTTGTCTGATCGGTCGATGTCGCGGCGTTATTTGGCCCTCGTCGATGGCGAAACGCCAGATTCTGGAACGATTGACGCACCAATCGGGAGGGATCCGCAATCGCCGATTCGGATGGCGGTCGTTGATGCCCCTAAGGGCCGTAATGCCGTGACTCATTTTAAAACCATACAGCGCGGGCGTTTTGGCAACGGAAAGCCAGTTTCGCTGGTGCTTTGTCAGTTGCAGACTGGCCGTACGCATCAGATTCGAGTGCACCTGCAGCACTTCGGTTTTCCGCTGATTGGTGACGCGGTCTACGGACGAGGCATCGGAGGTGGCGCCAGTGGCGGTAATGGTGGCGGCGCTGGGGTCGCTGGGGTCGCTGGATTTGGACGCCAGGCCCTCCACGCCTGGCGACTCGGTCTAAATCATCCGGCAGATGGGCGCCCGGTGTCATGGGCCTCGCTGATCCCTGCCGATTTGATTCAATTGCTGGAACAGTGCCAGATCGATGCATGTTCATTACCCGAGGTTTGAGCATGACGGGCCTTCACCCACCACATTCCCTCGGCCAAGGCGTTTCGGCATTTTTTACGACTCGTGATGACGGTAACCTGGCTACCCATGTCGGAGACGATCCATTGTTGGTGGCGCAAAACCGCTCACGCTTAAGATCTTTTCTACCGGCTGAGCCCATTTGGTTGTCGCAGGTTCACGGAACTGCCGTTCATGAGGTGATGCAACACGACGGGGCGGCTGCGCCGATCGTGGCCGATGCCTCCGTCACAACATTGCCCTCAGTTGTACTCGCAATTTTGACGGCCGATTGTCTTCCGGTTCTGATCGCCGATCTCGAAGGGCGAATTGTCGGAGCCGCACATGCGGGATGGCGCGGGCTTGCGGATGGCATTCTGGAGGCGACTGTGCGGACAATGCGTTCACGTGTTGTCGATGCCCGTTTGCAGGCCTGGATCGGTCCCGCCATTCATCAATCTCGTTATGAGGTTGGTGAAGAGGTGCGGGTCGCAATGCTGAGTGATCGCTGCGATGATGATGCCGGCGATGTGATCGATGGCGATTTTCGGCTTGCCTTGGAGCGCCTGTTCATTCCGTCGACCATGCAGGGAAAATGGTTGTTCGACTTGCCGGGTATGGCAACACTGCGCCTGCAACGGCTTGGAGTAAGCGTAATGCCCTGGGCAACTCCCTGTACCGCTTCTAATCCGGAGCAATTCTGGTCGTATCGTCGAGATCGTTCACGCGGTCGGACTGCTGGTTGTATCTGGATTGATCCAGGGTTGAATCCCATTTGACGCTTGCGGTCTTCGGCTTTCACAATGCAATCAATATTTGAATGAATCACCAGGGGCTGAACATGGCACGCGCCAAGCGTAAGGAAGATCTCGAGACGGCGGCAGTCCCAACCACTCCGGCAGGGACATTACCCTCGACGGATTCGTCATCGCCGCCGGAGTTGGCAGCGCAGGACGCACCATTTGATCCAAGCTTTGGGTTCGGCACCATCATGCCGACGGCGATGGCTCAGATGAGTGAGGCGATGTCCCGGTTTCCGGGAATGGACTGGATTAGTCGACTGCAGGGCAAACCCCCGGCCGCTTTGCGAATTGATCAGAACCGTCTCATGGGCTTGCAGGCAGAGTACACCCAACGGACGCAGCAACTATTGAAGATGGCTGCGTCAGGTGATGCGCCCGAATTGAAAGATCGTCGTTTTAGTGATGATTCTTGGCGAGATCAGAATCAACCCTGGGGCTGGGCTGCGGCGCTCTATCTGGTCAACTCGGAATTTTTGCGCCGCACGGCCGAACTTCTCGAGGGCGATTCAAAAACGGTCGAGCGGGTGTGCTTCGCAGTCGGACAGTGGTGCGATGCAATGGCACCTTCGAACTTCCTGGCGACCAATCCTGAGGCGCAGCGTCGACTTGTAGAGAGTAAGGGCGAGAGCCTTCGACACGGTATCGACAATCTGTTGAGCGATCTACAGAAGGGTCGTATTTCGATGACCGACGAGGAGGCATTCGAAGTTGGACGCAACGTCGCTACATCACCCGGTGCGGTGGTCTTTCAGAATGAGTTATTCCAGCTGATCCAGTACGGCGCAAGCACCGACAAAGTGGGTAGTCGGCCACTGCTGATGGTGCCACCTTGCATCAACAAGTACTATGTTCTTGACCTGCAGCCCGAGAATTCTCTTGTGGGTTTTGCAGTCTCACGCGGTCACACGGTCTTCATGGTCTCGTGGTGTAACCCAGGGCCAGAACTGGCTCATTTGACCTGGGACGACTACGTGGGCCGAGGCGTTATTGAAGCGATCCGGGTCGCCCGTGAAATCAGTGGGTCAGAGCAGATCAATGCGCTCGCATTTTGTGTCGGCGGAACGCTATTAGCGAGCGCGTTAGCAGTTTTGGAAGGGCGCAATGAGCGACCGGTCGCTTCGATGACCTTGATGAGTACCTTCCTCGATTTTGGCGATCCAGGCGCACTCGGGCTCTTCATTGATGAGACGGTGGTGGAGATGCGCGAGCAACAACTCGGGCAGGGCGGCTTGATGACGGGGCGGGACCTGTCAACGACGTTCTCATTCTTGCGGCCGAACGATCTGGTCTGGAACTACGTCGTCGGTAATTATCTGAAGGGGGAAGAGCCGCCAGCCTTTGACCTCCTGTACTGGAATGGCGACACGACCAATCTGCCAGGTCCGATGTACGTGTACTACCTGCGCCACATGTACCTGCGCAACGAACTCTGCAAGCCGGGGGTCCTTGAGTTCCTCGGTCAATCGATTGATCTCGGGTCGTTATCGATGCCCACTTATGTCTTCGCAGCCAAAGAAGATCATATTGTTCCCTGGAATTCTGCTTACGGCAGCACGCAGGTGCTGGGCGGTTCGATCCGGTTTGTTCTCGGCGCAAGCGGTCATATCGCCGGTGCGATTAATCCTGCCTCCAAGAATAAGCGGAGCTATTGGAGCTCTGGTGTCGAAAGCGCGACAGCCGATGAGTTCCCGACCGAGGCAGCGCAGTGGCTGCGCGAGGCTGATGAACATGCCGGAAGCTGGTGGAATGATTGGGCCGCTTGGGTCGACAATCATCGGGGGTCATTACGCGCAGCGCGCAAACTCGGCACTGCAGCCTACCCCGTGATTGAACCCGCGCCGGGCGCCTATGTTCGGAAGAAAGCAGCGGCATGATGCCGACTAAAACTCAACTTAATTCAACTGGAGACTTCAACAAATGACCATGCATCAAGCCGTAATCGTTTCGGCAGTTAGAACGGCTATTGGTAAATTCGGCGGCTCGCTTGCGTCGATGGCTGCCCCCGAACTCGGCGCTATCGTGATCAGGGCCGCACTTGAGCGGGCAAACATCGAGGCCTCGCAGGTCGATGAGGTGATTTTTGGCCAGGTGTTGACTGCAGGGAGCGGGCAAAACCCCGCGCGCCAGGCCGCAATTAAAGCCGGTCTCCCGCATGGCGTTCCTGCGATGACGATCAACAAGGTTTGCGGCAGCGGGTTGAAGACGGTCATGTTGGCCGCGCAAGCCGTGATGACGGGCGCGGCCGGGATTGTCGTTGCGGGTGGTCAGGAGAACATGAGTGCCAGCCCTCACGTGCTCCTGGGGTCTCGCGATGGTCATCGGATGGGCGACGCCAAATTGGTCGACACCATGATTAGCGATGGGTTGTGGGATGCGTTTAATCAGTACCACATGGGTATCACCGCCGAGAATGTGGCGCAAGCTCACGAAATTGATCGAGAGCGTCAGGACGCGTTTGCTGCGAATTCGCAGCAAAAGGCTGAAGCAGCTCAGCTCGCTGGTAAGTTTGTTGACGAGATTGTTCCGGTTCCCGTACCTCAGCGTAAGGGGCCGCCTGTTGAATTCAAGGCGGATGAGTTCATTAAAGCTGGCACCACGGCCGAGTCCATCAGCGGTCTAAAACCCGCTTTCAAAAAAGATGGGACAGTCACCGCAGCCAATGCGTCTGGGATTAATGACGGCGCAGCGGCGTTGGTGGTGATGTCGGCCGAACGCGCACGCGCTTTGGGTCTGCGTCCGCTGGCGAGTATTCAGGCTTTTGCGTCTGCTGGTGTCGATCCGGCCATGATGGGGATTGGCCCGGTTCCCGCGAGCCGGCGGTGTCTGGAGCAGGCAGGGTGGTCGGCTCAGGATCTCGATCTGTTGGAAATCAACGAGGCATTCGCCGCTCAGGCCTGTGCCGTCAATGCAGAAATGGGATGGGATGTCTCTCGAGTGAACGTTAATGGCGGCGCGATTGCGCTTGGGCACCCCATTGGTGCTTCAGGGGCGCGTATTCTGGTGACGCTGTTGCATGAAATGCAGCGCCGCGATGCCCACCGTGGACTGGCTTCGCTGTGTATTGGCGGGGGCATGGGTGTCGCTCTCGCTGTTAATCGATCGTAATCGTCCGAGAATATTTATCAACAGAAGCCCTTTTGGGCTCGACAATCAGGAGACAGACTATGAGCGATCAAAAATTAGCCTACGTCACGGGCGGTATGGGCGGCATCGGAACCGCAATTTGCCGGCGACTCCACGATGCGGGATTTAATGTCATCGCTGGATGTGGGCCATCCCGTGACCACGCGAAGTGGATCGAAGAGCAGGCCGCCGACGGCTACACCTTTCATGCCTCGGTCGGCAACGTCGGCGACTGGGATTCCTGCAAGGCCGCGTTTGACCAGGTGCGCGAGCAATTCGGAAATCCTGACGTTTTGGTGAATAACGCTGGCATTACCCGCGACGGTGTTTTCCGCAAAATGTCGGCCGACGACTGGCGCGCCGTGATTGATACCAATCTGAACTCGCTTTTTTACGTGACCAAGCAAGTTATCGAGGGGATGGTCGAAAAGGGCTGGGGGCGGGTGATTAACATCTCGTCGATCAACGGCCAGCGCGGGCAGTTTGGTCAGGTTAATTACTCGGCGGCCAAAGCCGGTATTTACGGGTTCACGATGGCGTTAGCCCAAGAAGTGGCATCCAAAGGGGTGACGGTTAACGTCGTATCCCCTGGTTATATTGCAACCGATATGGTCAAGGCGATGAAACCTGAGGCGCTGGAGAAAATCACGGCGATGATTCCAGTACGCCGACTTGGCACCCCCGACGAAATCGGTTCGATGGTGGTGTGGCTCGCGTCGGAAGATGCCGGGTTTGCGACGGGCGCTGATTTCTCGGTCAACGGTGGCTTGCATATGGGCTAAAGGCCCCACGTCGTGATCGAACGCATGGGATAATCCGCGGATTGTCCCAAGGAGCGGTGTCCCGTGCGTCTCATCAAGAAGTATCCCAACCGCCGTCTCTACGACACACAGACCAGCGTTTACATCACACTGGTTGATGTCAAAGAGATGGTGTTGGCGCAGGACGAGTTCCAGGTCGTGGATGCGAAAACGGGCGATGACCTCACCCGCAGCATCTTGCTCCAGATCATTCTCGAAGAAGAGGCTAGCGGGCAGCCCTTGTTTTCGTCTTCGATGCTGTCGCAAATGATCCGCTTCTACGGCAATACGATGCAGTCGATGATGGGCTCCTATCTCGAGAAAAATGTTCAGGCATTTGTTGAGATTCAGGCAAGGATCCAGGACCAATCACGCCAACTTTACGATTCAAAAGGCTTGCCTAGTGCCGAACTCTGGACGCAATTCATGAGTCTCCAGGCGCCCATGGTGCAGTCCATGATGTCGAATTACGTCGACCAGTCCAAAAATCTCTTCGTGCAGATGCAGGACCAGATGCAGCACAACGCGCGCTCGATGTTTACTGGTTTTCAGTTCCCCGTCCCCCCGGGCGGCGCAGGTGGTTCTGGCGGTGGCGAGCCCAAGTAATTTTGTGAATAACGTGCCTCGTGTTGGTTTTGTTTCGCTTGGGTGTCCCAAAGCGCTTGTCGACAGTGAACTCATCCTGACGCGATTGCGTTCGGATGGTTATGAGATCGCGCCGAACTACCGGGACTCCGATCTGGTGGTCGTGAACACCTGCGGTTTTATCGATGACGCTGTGCGCGAGAGCCTCGATGCGATCGGTGAAGCACTCGCCGAAAATGGTCGTGTGATCGTGACGGGGTGTCTTGGCGCGAAGACCGCTGAGGACGGCGCCAACTGGGTCGCTCAAGTTCATCCCAAAGTCTTGGCAGTTACCGGACCCCACGCGACGGATGCCGTGATCTCGCAGATTCACCGGCACCTGCCACAGCCTGAAGCGGAACGTCAGATTCAAAAACGCGTTCCAGCGCTGCGGACAACGGACCAGTCGATGATTGAGTTCGACCCAGGGGTCAAACTCACGCCGCCGCATTATGCGTACCTGAAGATCAGCGAAGGATGCAATCATCGTTGCACCTTTTGCATCATCCCTTCGATGCGCGGCGATCTGGTCAGTCGACCGATCAGCGAGGTGGTTCGGGAAGCCGAGGCACTTTTTAAGCGAGGTGTTCGAGAACTCCTGGTGATCTCTCAAGACACCTCAGCCTACGGCGTCGATATCAATTATCGAACGGAATTCTTAGACGGTCGACCAGCCCGAACTCGTTTCGCAGATCTTGCCGAGGCGCTCGGGCGGGTTGCCTCCGACTATGGCGGCTGGGTCCGGTTCCATTACGTCTATCCCTACCCACACGTGGATGAGGTGGTCGGGATCATGGCCGACAGTCGTTACTCGAAGGTGCTCGTGCCCTATCTTGATGTGCCGTTCCAACACGCTCACCCGGACGTGCTCCGTCGAATGAAACGGCCAGCAAACGGCGAACGAAACCTTGAGCGGATTCAGGCCTGGCGCGCATTGTTGCCGAACCTCACAGTCCGCAGCACATTCATTGCGGGCTTTCCGGGCGAGACCGAGTCCGAGTTCCAGGCCGTACTAGATTTCCTGTCTGCTGCCGAGCTCGATCGCGTCGGTTGTTTTGCGTATTCACCGGTCGAAGGGGCTGCGGCGAATGCGTTATCGGGGGCCGTTCCTTCTCAATTGCGCGAGGAGCGGCGTGATCGATTGATGGCTCATCAGGCCGATATCTCATCACGGCGCTTGGCTCGACGAGTCGGAGCGCGCGAACGTGTATTGATCGACGAGTTGGTTTGGCTTGTCGGTGACGAAGATTCCGACGATGCGCCGGGTGAACCAACGGCAATTGCCCGCTCGACCGCAGACGCTCCCGAAATTGACGGTGTCGTTCGGGTCACCCTCAGCGCGAATCAAATGCGTGAACTGCGGGTGGGTCAGTTCATTGATGTCACCATTCTTGCAGCCGATGAGCATGACCTTGAGGGGCGACTAACATGACCCGGTCGCTTCGATCATTTTTAATCGTTTTGATGTGCGTGGTGTCAACCGCCACGCAGGCACAGGCACAACCGGCACAGGCACAGGCACAGACACAGACCCTGCAGACGGCCGGTTCGCCCGCCTCGCCGTTTTATTTTGTTGCGCTCGGCGACCTGCCGTATGGGCCCGCCATGCTGTCGCATCCCCCCTATGAGCGACTGATTGCGCAGATCAATCGCCTTGATCCGGTTTTCAGTGTCCACATTGGCGACTTTAAGTCAGGCAGTTCAATTTGCTCGGATGAAGCCTTTATTGAGCAACTCGGCTTTTTCAACCGCTTTGAGCGGCCCTTGGTTTATACGCCGGGTGATAACGAATGGACTGACTGTCATCGGGCGCTTGCTGGACGATTTGACCCTCGCGAACGCCTCAGTCGTCTGCGCCAACTATTTTTTACCGAACCCCGATCTTTGGGGCGGGGACGTATGGCGTTGGAGCGTCAATCAGAAGTCGATCCGAAGTTTGAAACGTACGTAGAAAACGCACGATTCACTGTTCATAGCGTTCAGTTCCTCACCGCCCACATCGTGGGCTCGAACAATGGGCTGGACCCTAAGGACCCCGCGGCGGTTGAAGAGTTCAAAGCCAGGGAACTGGCAGTTGTGAGCTGGCTCGAACAAGGGTTTGCCAAGGCGGTTCGCGAGCAGGCCCCGGCGATCGTCGTGATGTTTCATGCCGACGTATTGGATGACAAAGGAAGCCGTGCGGGCTTTGCCGAAAATAGCGGATTTGCCCGGGTTATCGGGCGCACGCTGCTTCCGCTGGCAAAGGAATTTGACCGCCCCGTCCTTGTGATTCACGGCGATTCCCATCAATTCCGGGTCGACAACCCTTTTCGGGATTCTCTTGGGCAGCCCATCACCAATCTCACCCGTCTCGAAGTCTTCGGCGCCACAGACACCCGCGGCGTCAAAGTCACGGTGGATCTTGGCAGCCGCTCTGTGTTTGGATTTACGGTGGTAGATGGATCATGAGGCCGGCAGAAAGTCCAGCAGACGATCAAGGCCGCCGTACCGAATAGCGATATTGGCCTGTGCTGCCACAACGGGTTTGGCATGGTAGGCAACACCAAGTCCAGCGAGGCCGAGCATCTTGAGATCATTGGCGCCATCGCCGATCGCGATGCTTTGATCCAGGTTCACACCGAATTCACAACACACCCTTTGGAGTTCGGCAGCTTTTTCTTCGGCGTCGACAATCTGACCAAGGACTCGTCCGGTCAGCTTGCCATCAACGACTTCAAGTTTATTTGCATGGGCGGCCGCCAGGCCCAAACGGTCGCGCAGGCGATCTGTAAAAAACGTGAATCCACCCGATACCAGTAAGGTCTTAAGTCCTGCGGTGTGCGCGGCGCTCAAAAGTCGATCTGCGCCAGGTGATAGCCGAAGGCGCTCGGCATAGACCGATTCGAGAGCGCTCGAATCAAGGCCCGCCAGCAGGGCGACCCGCTGGCGCAAGCTTTCGGAAAAATTTGGAATCTCGCCCCGCATGGCCGCTTCGGTAATCGAAGCGATTTCCCCTTTGCGCCCACACCAGTCGCCCAGTTCATCGATGCATTCGATCGTAATGAGCGTCGAGTCCATGTCCATCGCAAGTACGCTGTAATCACTTAGCCGGCGACGGGTCGATGGTAGGAAGGCATGGTCAACTTCATGCCTTTCACACAAAGCCGCGACCGCTGTCCGCCACTCTGAATTGATTTCGATCGAGGCGAATCGGAGGCTTGATCGGGTCCCGTTTTCCGCAAACGCTGGTCGTTGAAGGCCCTCAATCCATGAGGCAGTCTGTTGCAGTAAATGATTTAACGAATCTGGCCGATCCATGTCTAGCAATGCACCCCGCGCTGACACCGCGTGGTCTAACCCCCCGATGATCCCGAGCCCTCGCATATTTTCTTTAACGAGAACGAGGTCAAACTGGGAGGTCTCTGGCGTGCGGTCTGTGACGTCTAACACTTGAGTCGACGTAGTCATACCTTGGCCAGCAGAGCCTGGGGTTTGAGTGCTTTGCAGGTGGCGCGAATCCGCTGGAGTCGAGTATTCAGATCGGCGTCCTTCAGGGTGATCCGGATGCGGTCCGATCCGGTCATCCGGACATCCTTCTGTGATTGCAAATAGCGGATGATCGTTTCGGGCTCGACGGTCGAATCTTGACCAAACTGAAGAACAATCGCTTCGCTTGCAGCATCGATCCGGCTTAAACCCAATGCCTCTGCAATGAGGCGCAGGCGGTGGGTTTCGATCAACGCATGGGCCGGCTCTGGGAGCTTCCCAAATCGATCCACGAGTTCCTCGGTCAAGCCCTCGAGTGCATCAGTGTCTGCGGCGCTTGCCAATCGTTTGTAAAGTGTCAGGCGCTCATGAACATCCGGACAATAGTCGTTGGGCAAAAGCGCGGGGGTATGCAGGTTGATTTCCGTGGTGACGCCCAATGGGGCATTCAGGTCGGGTTCCCGTCCTGCCTTCAGGGATCGGACCGCCTGCTCAATCATGTCAACATAGATCTGGAACCCGACCGCAGAGACTTCCCCTGACTGGTGCTCGCCCAGCACTTCGCCCGCACCCCGAATCTCCAGATCGTGCATCGCAAGATAGAACCCACTCCCAAGTTCTTCCATGGCCTGGATGGCCTGCAGTCGCTTGAGTGCGTCCTTGGTGATCGCCGATTCGTCGGGTGTGAGGAGATAGGCATAGGCCTGATGATGAGATCGACCGACCCGACCCCGTAATTGATGTAACTGGCCAAGTCCAAAGCGATCCGCACGGTGAATGACGATGGTGTTAGCGGTCGGCACATCGATGCCGGTTTCAATAATTGTTGTACACAAAAGTACATTGAAGCGTTGTTGATGAAAGTCCTTCATCACGCGTTCTAGGTCTCGCTCATGCATCTGTCCGTGGGCTACAGCGATGCGCGCTTCGGGCACGAGTTCTACCAGCATCTGTCGACGGTTCTCAATGGTCTCGACTTCATTGTGCAGAAAGTACGCCTGGCCGCCGCGTTTCAACTCGCGTAATAAGGCCTCGCGGATCGCACCGGCTTCCTCGCGCCGCACAAAGGTTTTGATAGCCAGTCGTCGCTGGGGGGCCGTGGCAATAATTGAGAAGTCGCGCATCCCCTCAAGGCTCATCGCCAGGGTTCGGGGGATCGGTGTGGCGGTCAGGGTCAGCACGTCAACCTCTGAGCGCATGTTTTTGAGTGCCTCCTTCTGGCGCACGCCAAACCGGTGTTCTTCGTCGATGATCAGCAGGCCTAAACGCTTAAATTGAACATCCTTGGCGAGCAATTTATGAGTGCCAATGACGATGTCGATGGTGCCGTCAGCCAACCCGGCCAGCGCTGCCTTAATTTCCTTGGCGTTGCGAAAACGACTGAGTTCAGCGACCTTGACTGGCCAGTCAGCAAATCGACTGCTCACGGACTCGTAGTGCTGCTCTGCCAACAACGTGGTTGGGACCAGAATGGCCACCTGCTTGCCATCCGAAACCGCAACAAACGCGGCGCGCAAGGCAACTTCCGTCTTGCCAAAACCGACATCACCACAAACCAACCGGTCCATGGGCTTTCCAGACACCAAATCTTGAATTGTTGCGTGAATGGCGGCCAGTTGATCGGCAGTTTCCTCGAAGCCAAAACCCTGTGCAAAGGCTTCATAGGCTTTGGCATCGAAAGCAAAGGCATGGCCGCTCCTGGCGGCACGGCGAGCGTATAGATTCAGCAATTCGGCAGCCGTATCACGGGCCTGTGCGGCGGCTTTACGTCGAGCTTTTTCCCACTGCCCAGACCCGAGCGCATGAAGCGGAGCATCTTCAGGGGCGGCCCCGGTGTAACGGCCGATCAACTGGAGGGCACTCACGGGGACAAATAACTTGGTCTGGTTGGCGTAAATCAGCTCCAGAAATTCCGCTGCCCCATCGCCCAAATCCATTGTGATCAAGCCGCAATAGCGACCAATTCCGTGATGTGCATGGACAACCGGATCGCCGACCTTGAGTTCAGAGAGATCGCGGACGATCGCATCGACATTGGTTTGCTGCCCGCGCGAACCTCGGCCCTTGCGGCGCACCGTTCCGCGGAATAGTTCGCCTTCTGTAACGATTGCGAGTGGGATGTCCGTCGAACCATGCAGCGCTGGGCTCGCCAGTGAAAATCCATCAGTGAGGGGGCCAATGCCCAAGCCAAAGGGACAGTCACTCGCAAGGAATGCCTGCCATGACTCGATTGGATGCGGCTTCAGACCGGCTTCAATGAAGAGTGTGGTCAGTGTCTCGCGACGACCTGCTGATTCCGCCAGAACGAAAACGCGCCCGCCGTGCGTTGCATCGGTGAAGTGCCCAATGAAACTTCGAAAGGCGGCTATAGGGTCCTCAGCACGTCGCTCCACGCTCAGATCGGGGAGCTGACGCGACGGCGGCTGCGCCTCGGTTTCCGACCCTGTGAGGATTTGACCGGTATTGACCCGGCGCAGGGTGATTCGCCCGAAGTTTCGAGCGGCGACAAAAAACTGATCTGGAGATAGGAATAGCTCTTCTGGTTTTAACAGTGGGCGTTCGGAATCATGGGCCAGGAAGCGCCACCTGTTCTGCGCGTCCTCCCGAAAACTTCGTGTGGCCGCCTCGACATCGCCATGTAGCGCCAGGAGAGCGTTCGTGGGCAGGTATTCGAAAACAGTCGCAGTTGTTTCGAAAAAAAGCGGCAGCCAGTATTCAATGCCGCCCGCAGCGATTCCGTTACCGAGATCTCGGTAGATCGGCGCACGCGAGGGGTCGCCTTCGAAGCGTTCGCGCCAACGGCTGCGAAAGCCGTTACGTGCGGCTTCGTCGAGTGGAAATTCCCGTCCGGGGAGTAACCGTACCGACTCCACCGGATAGAGTGTTCTTTGGGTGTCGGGATCAAATGCTCGGATCGAATCAACGTCCTCATCGAAAAGGTCGATTCGATAAGGCAGTAGCGACCCCATGGGGAAGAGGTCGATCAAGCTGCCACGTACCGAGTATTCGCCGGGCTTGAGGACCTGAGCGACGTGGTCATAACCGGCCAGCACAAGTTGAGCGCGCAGGCCCTTAGCATCGAGGGCCGACCCTTTGGTAAATTCAAAGGCATGCGCCGCCAGGAAGCCCGTGGGGGCCAGGCGCTGCAGAGCGGTGGAAGCAGCCAGGACAACCACGTCAACCTCTCGGCGCCCCAAGCGCCAGAGGGTCGCGAGGCGCTCGCTGATCAGATCCTGGTGGGGTGAAAAGGCGTCGTAGGGGAGTGTCTCCCAATCGGGCAACTGAGCCACCCTCAACTGGGGGGCAAACCAGGCGATTTCTTCGCTCAGACGAGCAACGTCGGGAGCGTTACCCGCAATAACGACAAGCAGGCGGTGCTCCGCGAGCGCGCGGTTACCGCATTCAGCCAGATGCAGCGCGTCGGCTGCGCCAGTGGTGGGGGCCACACTCCAGGCCGCCCCTTCCTTTGGCAGCGAATGGGTTGCCAGGCGAATCGTGCTTGCGCTGGTGTGCTCAGGTGTGTCTTTGCGAAGATTCAACATGGCGCGAAGTCTATAGAATCTCAGGCATGGTGCAGCCAGAACCGCAAACCCCGACCGGCCCTATTCGACACGTCGCACTGATACCCGCTGCCGGCGAGGGCCGGCGGATGGGCGCTGCCATTCCCAAGCAATACCTGAGCTTGCATGGCAAATCGCTGTTGTCGCACGTGGTCCGAGCCTTCCAGCGGGCGCAACGGATCGACGCCATTGCGGTTGTCGTGGCTGCTCATGACACTGAAGTTGAGCAGCATCTCGGCGACTCGATCGGGAGACGACCGCTTGTTCTGCGGGTGGGCGGCGCAACGCGTCGTGATTCGGTGTTGAACGGGCTGATGGCTCTGCGCGATCAGCCTATGGCGCTGGCCGACCATGATCGGGTGTTGGTTCACGATGCGGCTCGCCCCGGGATTCGCCCAGCCCAAATCGACGAATTGATCGAGCAGCTCGAAGACGATCCGACCGGTGGATTGCTGGCGCTTCCGGTGGTTGATACCGTGAAGCGAGTTCGGGACGGGCGAATCGTTGCGACCGAGGATCGCGCGCTGTTGTGGCTGGCGCAGACCCCTCAGTTGTTTCCGGTCGGGTTGCTTCAACAAGCGCTCGAACGTCATCCAGAAGTGACCGATGAGGCCAGGGCGATCGAGCTTGAAGGATGGCACCCGCGGGTATTGCCGGGCACCAAAGGGAATCTTAAGGTCACAGTAAGCGAAGACCTCGAGTGGCTTTCACGTTCATGGGAGATTCGATGACCGCGGTTCGCAATTCGATCCGGATTGGGCAGGGCTGGGATATTCACGCTTTGGTGTCGGGTCGACCGTTAATTCTGGGTGGCATTACGATTCCACATTCTCATGGCCTTCTTGGGCATTCCGATGCGGACGCGCTCTTGCATGCGATTACGGACGCCCTGTTGGGTGCGGCTGGGTTGGGCGACATCGGTCAACACTTTCCGGACAACGACCCGCAATATCGGGGCGCCGATAGCCGAATTTTGCTGGGGCGAGTGCTTCAGACGATCACCACCGCGGGCTGGGAAATTGGAAACCTGGACGCAACGATCATCGCCCAGGCCCCTAAACTCGCACCGCACCTGCCGCGCATGATCGAATCAATCGCTCAGGTGCTTAAGCTCGATGCCAGTGCGGTCAACCTGAAGGCCAAAACGGCTGAAGGATTTGGCGCAGTTGGACGCGCTGAAGCGATCGAAGTTCAGGCGGTTGTTTTGCTGTCCCGCCTGAATCTCAGCTCAACCTAGTTCGAACAAGGCTCAGGCCAGGTCAGCGACCAATGCATTGCGCTGATCGTTACTCAGTGGGGACACTATCGCCGAGTAGGCTGAATGCGTCACCCCCACGCTTAAACTAACGCCGTACTTTAGGGCTGCGGCCATATCCGGTGTGAGTTCAAAACGCAAAAAGTGAACCGAACTGGTTTTTTCTTCGTTTTCGCGCTCAAGATCTTCATCGGCAATAGCAAACACCTTTGCCGCACCCTCGACTTGAATCCAGACCTGCCGCTCGATGCCATGCATCTTGGCGAGGGCTTCTTTGCGGGCCTTTTCATCCCGGTATTCGATCAGCATGGTCGCTTTGAAATTGCTGCCGTCCGGGATCAGTGGGGTGTATGACGCCAGTTCGTGTTGGATACCTTCTTCCTCGAAGATCTTCTCAACCCGCAACATTTCCTGAATTTGATATCGAATCGTCTTTTCGTCTTCGAACAGGAGGTTGACATGCTCACCCAGATGAACAGACCGTAGCTTCTTGTGGGCAATGATCTGTTGACGAAGTTCTGGCCGAGCTTTGGCGTAAGCCTCGAGCGTCATGAGTGATTCGCGAGTAACTTTAGTCATGGCGTGTTTTCCTGGGAAGTGAGATGAATTCTGTGGCTGGTCAGAGTCCGTATGCACGTGCCATCAGGGTCAGGGGGTGCGCAATTTTGTCTTTGGCCTTGTCGCCAAGGCCTTCTTCAATGTGCCGCCCAGCGAGCTGACAGTCGCTTGCAATCCAGTCAGGCGACCCCTCGGGGTGCTCAGTCAGCTGGCGGAAAGCAGGGCGACCGATCTTCAGCGAGGTTTGGTGAAATTCCTTTTTGACACCCCAAGTCCCGGCATGTCCCGAACAGCGCTCAACGGTGTGAACCTGTGTCCCTGGGACGGAGGCCAGCAGCTCCCGCGTTTTTTGGCCAACGTTCTGAACCCGCAGGTGGCAGGCCACGTGGTAGGAAACCTTACCCAGTTCGACTGAGTAGTCGGTGTTCAGAAGTCCGTCTTTCTGCCGGCTGACGAGATACTCAAACGGGTCACGCATCGCTTGTTTTACCGCCTGGACGTCTTGGTCCTCCGGGAACAAGAGTGGCAATTCCTGTTTGAACATGAGGGTGCATGAAGGGATCGGCGTCACGATCGTCCACCCATCTCGAGCCAGCGCAGCCAATGGCGGGATATTTTTGTTCTTGAGTTCTTCAACTGCATCCAGGTCGCCCAGTTCGAGCTTGGGCATCCCACAGCAGGCAACTTTTTGAACCACTTGATACGGGATCTTGTTGTGATCCAGAACCTTCAACAAATCGTGACCAATTCCTGGTTCGTTGTAATTGATGTAGCAGGTCGAGTAGACCGCCACTTTTCCTTTGCTTCGCGCGCCGTCAATAACTGGATGAGGCGCAGAGGTCTTGGCGTTCGGCAAGAACGGCTTTCTTGCAAATTCAGGTACCCACGCCTGTGCGTCGACGCCGAGGCGATCTTCCAGCTGTTTGCGGAACGCGGGCATGTGATTGACTTTGTTGACAATCTCAACAACCACCGGAATCGTAGCGAGCTTGCCATTGCGGTCTGTTGACGACAGAACACCGTCACGAAACTGGGTTGGCGTTCCCTTCTTGAACTGGACCGCCTTGGCCCGCAACATGACGTGCGGGAAATCCAGATTCCAGGGGTGAGGCGGCACATACGGACATTTCGTCAGGTAGCAGACGTCGCACAAGTAGCATTGATCAACCACCTTCGCGTAGTCACTTTTGGCCACGCCGTCTATTTCTCCCGTGCTGCTCTCGTCGATTAGATCGAAAAGTGTGGGAAATGCATTGCAGAGACTGACGCAGCGTCGGCAGCCGTGGCAAATATCAAAAATGCGTTCGAGTTCAGCTTCCAGAAGCAATTCGTTCCAGAAGTCCGGGGTCTTCCAGGCGACCGGATGGCGCGTCGGCGCTTCGAGGGAACCTTCACGAACGGACATGACAAACTCTCCAGAGGGTCTGGGTGGGGGCTTCAGAAAATAGAAACGTCCCTAAAAGCAGGGTCGTTCTGGAAGGGGACTGGTACGCTAACCAGTACCCCAACCAGGGATCACCTAAGGATGACCTTAGGATCAACCAAAGATCAAACAGGCATCAAGCGATCAGGCGTGCAGAGCGTCCAGGGCTTTCTGGAACTTGTTTGCATGCGAGCGCTCGGCCTTTGCCAGCGTTTCAAACCAGTCGGCGATCTCATCGAAGCCTTCTTCGCGAGCGGTCTTGGCCATGCCTGGGTACATGTCGGTGTACTCGTGCGTTTCGCCAGCGACAGCAGCGCGCAGGTTGGCGTCGCTTGGTCCGATTGGCAGGTCCGTTGCCGGATCGCCGACGATGGCCAGATAGTCGAGGTGCCCGTGGGCGTGGCCGGTCTCGCCTTCGGCGGTCGAGCGGAACAGAGCGGCGACTTCGGTGAAGCCTTCGACGTCAGCTTTGTTTGCGAAGTACAAATAACGGCGGTTTGCCTGAGATTCGCCGGCGAAGGCCGCCTTCAGGTTGTCGTGGGTATGGGTGCCAGCTAAATTAGGCATGAATGTTCTCCGTGGTTCAGTACAAACGTACTGCAATGCAGCGTTTAAGGGCTCTTGGACCCTTGGCCATACGGTCACAAAGGTCTGGACGTATTGAGCCATCAATGTCCCGCGAACGCTAATGGATTCTCCCGATCACGGCGTCTGGATTGGCCGCGTTTATCCGATTGCGGGATCGACTGAAATCTGCGAGGTCTACTCGCACTCCCAGTCCCCCCTCCGCGGTTAAAAATAGCCGTACGCTGCCACCTGCCCGTTGTGCCAATCGATCGACGATTGCCAATCCAAGCCCGGCGCCACCCGCCGGGCCACCTCGCGAGGAATCCATCCGCGCGAATGGCCGCAACACCTGCTCGAGCGCGTCGGCTGGCAAGCCTTGCCCCTGATCTTGCAAGACGATTGCAACTCGCTCCTGATGACGTGAGGCTGTGATTTTGAGGCGGACAACGCCGTCGGGTGATTGCCCATGGATCAACGCGTTATCGACCAGATTGCTGACAATGCGTTCCAGGTCGATGATTCTTCCGATCCAGATCAAGTCAGGCGGAACCAGAGCGGACCAAACCAAGGCCCCCGTTTGCCGGGCTGCTCCGTGGCGTCTTGCAATAGATTCAAGGACCTGGCTGACATTCACTGGGGCGCCGGTGAGTTCGTCAGGGTCCCTGGCGAATTCAATGAATTGACTGACGATCGCATCAATGCGTTGGATTTCTTCGACCATGGAACTTTTGGCTGAGGCCTCCATCGGGGTGAGTTCAAGTTCGAGTCGCAGTCGGGCTAATGGCGTACGCAGGTCGTGTGAGATTCCCGCAAGGGCCAATTTGCGATCGCTTTCGAGTGCGCTGAGTTGTTCGGTCAATCGGTTGAACCGTCGATTCAAGCGTGCGATCTCACCGGGGCCCGCCTCTGGCAGCGGGCCTGGACGTCGGCCTGCAGCCATATGCTCGATTGCAGTGGCCAGGCGGGTGAGCGGTTGGTTGAGCCACCGGCTCAACCCAAAGGCAATCAAGAGCGATACAACCAAGGCAATGGCAATCCACTCCGCCCATTTCGGTTCTGGATGACGCTCGATTCGGTGGGGGTTGATTCCAATCCAATAAGCATCGCCCGCAATCGTGGTTCGGATCCAGAAGGCTGGTTCCGAGTTCACTGTGCTCGCCAACAGAGTGCCCGGGCCCATTTGTTCGCGCAGGCGCCCTGCCACTTCTTGCAGGAACGCATTGTTTGGGGGCGTTTCAATTTGATCGGTTTCCTCGGCCGGCAAAATCCGAACGCCTTCCTCTTGCGCAAGATCTGTCAACAGTCGGCGGCGCAGCTCGGGCTGCGCTGCAACCAGTGCGTTACGGGTCAAATTGACAACGCTGTTGACCTCCCAGGCCAACTGTTGAGCGAGAGGGGTTCGATCCGACAGCCGCAGGAATCCCATCCATGCAATCAGGCTGCTACAGAGAACGAATGCAATGAGAAAAAATGTTCGCGCAAAAAGACTCGACGGAACGATCTTCATTCTTGCCCGTCGGGGACAAACACATACCCAACGCCCCAAACCGTTTGGATCCAACGTGGATGGGTGGGGTCCGTTTCAAGCAGCCTACGGAGCCGTGAGACCTGGACGTCAAGGCTGCGATCGAAGGCCTCGTATCCTCGCCCACGGGCCTGAGACATCAATTTGTCGCGCGACATCGGTTGATTCGGATGTCGTAGCAACACTTTGAGGAGTGAATATTCACCGGTCGTCAGCGGAATTTCGACTTCGTCTCGGTGCAGTTTTCGGGATGCCAGATCCAGTGTGAAGGGCCCGAACCGGATGTTTCCGGACTCAGGGGCTCCCGCGATGGGTTCGGCTGCCCTCCGTCTTAAAACGGCTGCGATCCGGGCCAGTAGCTCGCGCGGGTTAAATGGTTTTCCAAGATAATCGTCGGCCCCGAGTTCGAGACCAATGATCCTGTCGATATCCTCGCTGCGCGCAGTGAGCATGATGATCGGGGTCTTGTCTCCGGCCCCCCGCAGTCGACGAAGGATAGAGAGCCCATCTTCTGCGGGCAACATCAGGTCCAGTACGATCAGGTCAACCCGATCTCGCAGCATGAGGCGGTCAAGTGCCAAGCCGTCAGGCGCTACAAGGACTTCGAATCCACTTTCGCTCAGGTGCCGACGAAGCAGTTCCCGCAACTTCGGGTCGTCGTCAACAACAATGATGCGATTTGAGCGCTGATTTGACATGGTCGGGCAAGTGTACTGATTTGAGCGGGACTATCATTGGGGAATGAAATCTTCTCTCGCGGTACTGCTTCTCGCACTGGGCCTCTGCGGTCAGGCCAGGGCGCAACTGCAGGTGCAGCCAAACTTGCAGCCATCGGCCCAGGACGGTGAAGATCGCGAGAGGACGCGGCGTGAGATGCGCGAGGTGATGCGCTCGGAGCGGGAGCGGTGGCGCGAGAATTCCCCTCCGGTTCAGGGCTGGGCTTGGCGTCCGCCAGCGCCACAGAATTGGGAAGGTCATGAGGGACGACTAACACCCAAAGAACGGCGTGAATTACGAAACTTGTTGGAAGAGACTGCACGCGAACGGCGAGCGCTTGCCGCGGAGCGTGGCGCCGAATTGGTTCCGGCCGGCAAGGGGGCCGAGCGTTGATCGTCGCCCGAACCCCAGGCCCAGTTTCGCCGCCAACGATTCTTGCAGTTGAGGTTTCCATTGACCGGTGCACGGTCGGTCTGCTCTACGCGGGCGCTTGCGTTTGGCGCGAAGCGTCTGGCGGGCGTGCGGCCGAGGCGATTCTGCCGTGTGTTGAAACGCTGCTCGCTGATCACGAAATTCCGCGCAGTGCACTCGATGCAGTGGCTTTCAGTGCTGGGCCCGGCGGTTTTACTGGCCTTCGGGTCGCCTGTGGGGTCGCCCAAGGGTTAGGTTGGGCACTCGAACGCCCGCTGTTGGTGGTTGATTCCCTGGCGGCGGTAGCTTGGCAGGCTGCGGCGGCCCAAACTCAGCGTGTTGCAGTTGCCATTGACGCTCGGATGGGCGAGGTCTATGCAGGACTTTACGCCGTCAGCCCCGTGGGTGAAGTTCAGACCGTCCATGCGCCCTGGCTGGCGGACCCCGACTCGCTATCAGCGAGCTTCGCGCAAGAGCTCGATCCCCCGACCGACTGGGTGGCTGCAGGCGATGCGTTTCGTGTCTATCCCCAACTCATTGAATCAGCCGAACCAAACCTCTGGGGCAGGGTAGAAACCACCCTTGCGCCTCGAGCCGATGCGATTGCGTCGATTGGCACAAGGCTATGGCATGCAGGCCTTGCCGTTTTAGCCCATGAGGCGGCGCCGATCTATATCCGGAATAAGGTTGCACTTGACGTTGGTGAACAGCGCGCGCTGAGAGTCTCGCGTGGACAAATTTGAGATCAGGCCAATGGTTGCGGCGGATCTCGATCAAGTGATCGCGATCGAATCTGCGATTTACCCTCATCCCTGGTCTCGCGGTAACTTTGCCGATTCCCTCAAGGCTGACTACGACTCGAGCGTCTGCGTCCGCGACGACAGAATTTTGGCCTATTGGCTCCTGATGCACGCACCCGACGCATCACATCTTTTGAATTTCAGCATCGAGCCGAGCCATCAACGAAAGGGCCTTGGTTCAAGACTACTGAGTCATCTCTTGGGGGTGCTGAGGGAGCGCCGCGTTGAAGCCGTTGTGCTGGAAGTTCGGCCAACCAATTTAGGCGCACTGAGTCTTTACGAACGGGCTGGCTTTGAACGCATTGGGATCCGGCGGGGGTACTACCCAGCCGCTGACCGTCAACGAGAAGACGCCGTTGTCATGCGTCGTGATTTGTCTCGAGTGGAAGCCTTTGGAGGAGAGCGTGATGTTGGGTGATTCACCTTGGGCTTGGTCACCCTCGCAAGAACGCGCCTGGCGGATGCTCGGGATTGGTCCACGTTGGGTTCGCCAGTCAATCGAGACGGGCGCCCAATCGGCGAATTTTGATCAGGTGACGATGACCGGAGCATTCGATCAAGGCCTGACTGCGCGCATGTTTCAGTGGCCAAATCAGTCTGACGAAGCCCAGAAGGTCCTGAAACGCCGTCCTGATAGCTGGCTGCTTCTTTCTCAAACCCAATCCGACAGTCCCGACCAGGCTGAGCATCTTCTTGACGCGATGCTTAGTGCGATCGGTGCCACATGGTCCAAACCAGAGCATCCAGGCGGCCCTGGGCCGCTCGAGGCAATGCGGGTACTTGAATCCGGACAAGTCGGCGGGGTACTTGTTTTGGGTAGCGAAGCGCTTGTAACGCTTGGCCATGAAGGCAGCCGTCTTGAAGACCTGCGTGGCCGAGCGCATCCGCTTCTGATCGGTGAATTACAGATTCCAGTGATCGTCAGCTTTGCGCCGCAGCATCTGTTGCGCGAGCCAATGGATAAAGCCGGCGCTTGGCGCGACCTCCAACTCGCGCGGTCGTTACAAGTTCAGGTCGCGTGTTTTCCAATCAGCGAAACCGAATCAAACTTGGCCTGATTCATTTGGTGGCGCTTCAGCACGAGAGTCATCGCTGCGGCAATGAATAACCCAAATAACCAGATTACGATATTGACCGACAGGTTGGCCTGAATCAGCAATGAGTAAAGCCCCAGCATCAGCAGCACGCTCAGGTTTTCATTGAAATTCTGAACTGCAATGGAATGTCCGGCGCTCATGAGCAAATGGCCCCGGTGCTGAAGCAACGCATTCATTGGGACGACGAAAAACCCGGCGAGTCCGCCGACGATGATCAGTAAGGGGTAGGCCCAACTGAGGCTTGATATCAAGGTCATGAGCGGTACCAAAAGGCCCATGGCAATACCGACTCGGAGCACGCTGAGTGACCCGCGCAAGCTCACGAAGCGGGCTGCAAGCACCGCTCCAATGGCAATCCCAATCGCGACAATCCCTTGAAGCTTTGCGGCTGAGGAGAGCGCCATGCCGAGTTGCACTTCGGCCCACTTCAGGATGATGAACTGCAGCGTTGCACCTGCGCCCCAGAACAGCGTGGTGACGGCGAGTGAAATCTGTCCGAGCGAATCACCCCAGAGTTTCTTTAGACAGTGAGCGAAGTCCTTGACCAGTAACCAGGGGTTACGCTCTTGATGAGGGTAATGGGCGCCGGTATCCGGGACCTTTAAATTAAATGCGGCCGCGATGGCATACACCACGGCAACGACCACAATCGCCGCCTCGGCTGCGGTGTCTACGCCGGTATTTACTCCCGGAATTTCAAAGCTCAGCAGCCAACCTGAGATCTTGGGATCGATGAGTGCGCCACCCAGCGCGGTCCCTAAAATAATCGAGCCCACCGTCGTACCTTCGATCCAACCGTTCGCTGCCACCAGTTTTTCGGACGGGAGCAGCTCCGTCAGAATGCCGTACTTCGCGGGTGAATAGGCGGCCGCACCAAACCCAACGACCGCGTAAGCTGCCAACGGATGGACAGACCAGAACATCATGGCGCAGCCCACCACTTTCACCAGATTGGTGATGAACATCACCCGGCCTTTCGGCATTGAATCCGCGAACGCGCCCACAAACGGGGCAAGGGCCACGTAAGACACGGTAAAAAAGAGTTTGAGAAGGGGCCGCATCCATTCTGGGGACTGCGTCTCAATCAGCAAGGCGATTGCAGCAATCAGCAGTGCATTATCGGCAAGCGACGAAAAAAACTGCGCCGCCATAATCGTGTAGAAGCCGCGATTCATCGGGGCGTTATAGCACGCTCATAGGGGAAACCATCGAGATGGCACGATCACGGGTTGAATATGTGTGTACCGAGTGTGGCGGTGTGGCGCCAAAATGGCAGGGGCGATGCTCTGCTTGCGGAGCCTGGAATACGCTTGCCGAGTCGGTTGCGAGTGATCCCCGATCATCAGCCGGTGCCGGCGGGCAGGGGGATCGTCGACATGCGCTGGTAGAGGCGAGTGAGCTACAGGCGCTAAATGCTATCGCTGCTGAGGAGACCCCCCGATTTACCTCGGGCATCGAGGAGTTTGATCGGGTGCTGGGCGGCGGCCTCGTGCCCGGCGCAGTGGTTTTAATTGGCGGCGATCCCGGGATCGGCAAAAGCACGCTGCTACTGCAGTCTTTGGCATCGATTGCTGCGGACTCGGCGGCTTTGTACGTGACCGGCGAGGAGTCAACCGCCCAGGTTGCTTTGCGGGCCCGCCGACTTGGCTTGGGCGAGAGCGCGATGCCTGTTCTGGCTGAGACTCAACTCGAACGGATCGCTGCCGTCCTCTCTCAGCACAAGCCCCGGGTGGCGGTCATTGACTCGATCCAGACCCTCTTTACGGATGCGCTGCCTTCAGCCCCAGGCTCGGTGGCGCAGGTCCGCGAATGCGCTGCCCAACTGACCCGGATTGCCAAGCGCGACAACCTCACCATCATTCTGGTCGGGCACGTCACGAAAGAGGGGCAACTCGCGGGGCCGAGGGTTCTCGAGCACATGGTCGATTGCGTGCTGTATTTCGAGGGCGAGGCTCATTCGGCTTTTCGACTGGTCCGAGCATTCAAGAATCGATTCGGCGCGGTGAACGAATTGGGTGTCTTCGCGATGACCGATCGGGGCTTGCGGGGTGTCACCAATCCGTCCGCCATGTTTCTTGCCCAACACGATCGTCGGGTTCCGGGAAGTTGCGTCTTGGTGACCCAAGAAGGTTCCCGGCCCTTGCTTGTTGAGATTCAGGCCCTGGTCGATTCAGCCCATGCGCCCAATCCACGCCGCCTCAGTGTCGGTCTTGAAGCGAATAGGCTTGCGATGTTGTTGGCGGTCGCTCATCGTCATGCGGGCCTGGTGACCTTTGATCAAGACGTGTTTGTCAATGCGGTTGGCGGTGTCCGAATTGTCGAGCCGGCGGCAGATCTGGCGGTCCTGTTTGCCATCGTCTCGAGCCTCCGCAATCGGCCGCTTGGGGCGGATTGTGAAGGTGGACTCGCGGTTTTTGGCGAAATTGGGCTTGCCGGCGAAATTCGTCCGGCGCCGCGCGGCCAGGAGCGTCTTCGCGAGGTCTCGAAGCTGGGTTTTGCTCGGGTGATTGTGCCGCGGGCGAATACGCCCAAGGCGGGCAGTCGCGGGGCGCCCGAAGGATTGGAAATCCTTGCGGTCGACCGGGTCGACCAGGCGCTCGATTTAGCGTTCTCGAGGTGAGGATCTAACCACAGACAATACAGGCGAACGAGCAGGCACGAATCACGCGTGCCATAGGGGCCAACCGACATCCGGAGCCCCTTATGGACTTCCACTTCTTGCGCAGTTCTGCGCAGCACAAGCTCAGCGCGTCGCCGCCAGTCCCTTCACACTTACTGGTCCCCGACCAGGAACTCGCCGCAAATCAGGACTATGTCCTTGCAGGGCTTGGTTTCTGGATGGTTGTCTCGCCTTGGTTATTTCAATTTTCGAATTCGTTTGCGCCACGCTGGACTGCACTGATCGTCGGTGCGCTCGTCGTACTGATGGCCTTTGAAAACAAGCTCTGGCCTTCTCGCTATGGACAGTGGGCCACCTTGGCCCTCGGGCTTCTCCTGTTTTGCAGTCCGTTTCTCTTGGCAGGCTATCATCCACCACAGGCCGCTGCGAATGCCGTCACCATCGGAGCGGCGCTGGTAGGGTGGTCTGGCTGGTCTCTGGCGCGTCAACACGATGAACGCGTCGCTGCGGGGCTCTCGTCCCGACTATAGAGCCTGTGCCAGTTGGCGTGCCGCTTTGAGACCACTGCGTACCGCCGATTCCAATGTCGCCGGGTATTCGCTGGCCGTCCAATCGCCAGCGATCATGACGGATGGCCATTCTTGGGTTAAGACGTCGACGTCCGGTCGCTTGAGTCCTGGACGGCAGGAAAACGTTGCCGCTGCCTCATGGATCAGTTTCGCGCCGAGCACTCGTGCCTCGTCAAGCCTTGTCGGCCGCCCCTGTTGCGCAAGCACTTGTTCCAACTGACTGAGACATGACTGGATGAGACCAGCACGATCAGTTGCCCGGGCTGCAGCACTGATAACGACCGAAGCCAAGGTCGTGCCATTCGCTTCAGTCCTGGTAAACAGCCATTCGCCTGGACCGTCCTCCATAAGTGTCAGGCAATGCGGCTCGAAAATACCCGGGGCAAACAGTAACCAAAGCGTTTGAATCGACTCGGTGGGCAACTCAGGCACCTGGGCACCCAAGAGGCGACGAGCGCTATGCGCGGCAAGTGCCACCACCACGCCATCGAATGGCTCGAGGTCCACCGTAGGGCCAGATTGAATCGAGCGCACGAGGTGGCTTCGACGAATGATGCCGTGGTGTCTCAACAAAAACTGTGCGGCAAGCTTGGGTAAAGTTTCGCCGAGTGGTAGGGCGGGTACCAACATGTCAGATGCACGCGCTTCGTCGCTGCCGAGGGTGTCCCTAAGGACCGCAGCAAAGCTGGCTGCGCAGGCTTTGGTCGGAGGGGTGTTGAGGGCTGCAAGGCAAAGCGGGTTCCAGACACGCCGCTGCACCGCTTCAGTTTGCTGCGCATCGGACAAGAGCTGCGCAACGGTGAGTCCAGGTGCGGTCTTCCAGCCGCGAAGCTTCATCGTCACACCGAGGCGTGCGATCGAAATTCGATCGGCCCACTGAAGGCCCCGTGCTCGTAACAGACCGTGCACCAGATGCCACGGAGCGTTTGCATCGGATGCGTTGAACCGGAGTCCCCGATCGCTACTGAGCGTGAATGGAATTCGCTTAAAGAGTTGCAGTTCAACACCGCCTAGACGTTCCAGCAGGGCGAGTGTCTCCCGGTAAGCACCAACTAATAGGTGCTGCCCGTTATCAATCTGTACTTCCTGAACACCCCCACCTGGAGATTTGACCGACCAGTTCAGTGAGCGTGCCCGACCGCCAATCTCTGGCGCTGCTTCAAACACGGTGACCAAAGCACCCTGGGCAGCGAGTTCTGCGGCTGCACTCAGGCCAGCCCATCCGGCGCCGACGACGGCGACTCGGGCATTCGGCTTCAAGATCGCGCGGGTTGCAAATCCGGGGGGCGTGCGGTGAGCCAGGTCTTCCAGGCGAGCCAAAGTTTGCGGATTGGGGTTAGCGAAGTGCGATGCGTGAGAACCCGAAATCCGTCTACTTCAATTTCATCCAGAAGGGTTGAATAAATCGAACTCATAATGAGTCCTGGACGCTGAGCGCGCCGGTCTTCGTCCGCCAATAACCCGTAAGCACGCGCATACTGAGCGCGGTTTCGCTCGGCCTGGAATCGCATGAGTTCTATGAATTCAGGGCTCGTGCGGCCCTGTAGCAAATCAGCCGCTTGAACACCAAATCGTTGCAGGTCTTCAACCGGCAGGTAGATGCGACCTTTGCGGGCATCCTCGCCGACATCTCGAATGATATTCGTGAGTTGGAAGGCGAGACCGAGAGCCTGTGCATACGCTCTGGTGCTTTCTGCCTTGCGTCCAAAGATATCGGCGGCCATGGTCCCGACGACCCCTGCAACCCGATCGCAATAGACTTCCAGATCTCTAAATCGAGAATATCGAGCTTGGTCGAGATCCATTTGCATGCCGTCAATGACCGCTTGCAGTCTCGCTTGATCCAAGCCAAACGGCTCCAGGCATGGCCCTAAAGCGCGGGTGACGGGGTGCTGCGGGTCGCCAGCGAAAAGTCGCGCAACTTCGGTGCGCCACCAGATCAAGCGGGTCTGCGCCACAGTTGGTTCGTTGGACTCGTCCACAACATCGTCGACTTCGCGACAGAATGCATAGAGTGCCGTAATCGCTCTTCGACGCGGCGGCGGCAGAAAAAGGAAGCTGTAGTAAAAGCTGGAGCCGCTGCGGGCAGCCTTTTCTTGACAATATTCGTCGGGTGTCATGGCACGGGTCGCCGCGTGAACGTGCGGACCCCGATAATAAGCCAGTCCCGAACCCCCAACACGGGTCGGGTACGGGTGGTGTCAAAATTGAGGCGCTCGATGCGATTGAGGATTTGAATGCCTCCGGCAACCGTTGCAGTAATTTCCAAGCCAAGCCGCCCCGGGATTTTTTGGCAAAGTGGGAATCCCGTGCGGATTAGGGCGTAGGCTTTATGGTGCTCCTGAGCCAACAGTTTAAGTAAAGCGGAGCTCGGACGACGCGTTCCACAAACAGCTGAGTCGATGTCGGCCTCTCGCAAGCCGCAGGCTTCAAGTTGGTCTAACGGCAGATAAAGACGGCCGCGCTTCCAGTCAAGTCCGAAATCTTGCAGAAAGTTAATCCGTTGCAGCGCGGTACAGATGGCATCGGATTGGTGTAGTTGCTCAATGCCATTTATTCCGACGAGGGCCAGTATGAGACGACCAATCGGATTGGCCGAACGGCGGCAATAGTCTGAAATTGACGCGTCGTCGGCCCAGCGCTGCTGCGTTACGTCTTGTTCGAAGGCACTTAGGAGATCAAAAAACAGATCCAGTGGGAGTTGGTACTGTTCGACGATTCGAGCGAGCGGCTCGAAAATCGGATCCGCGGAGTGCGCTTCGTGAGATCCAGAACCATTCATCGCTTCGACTCGTCCCGATTGGATCGATTCAAGCTGTTTTCGACAGTGCGACAAGGCATACAAACGTTGATGCGGCGAGAGGTCGCCCTCATCCGCAAGATCGTCGGCCATCCGCGCGAAGCGATAAATCGCTACGATGGCGGGCCTCAGCTTTGGTGGGACGAGCCAGGACGCCACCGGAAAGTTTTCGTAGTGGTCGACGCTGCTTGTGAAACCAGGGGTGTCCGACATGGGCAGCAAGTGTGAGTCAGTGACGCAGAAATGGAAAGTTTATGGATCGTTGCCTGAGGTACAGGTTTTCAGGGCTTGCCTTGATGGTCATTGCCCCCATTTTCATTGGTTGCTCCAAGACGCCAGCGCCCAGTGAGGAGGTGATTCGTCCAGTTCGCGTCATTCGGTTGGTTGATCAGGGCGATGCGCCAGCCTTGACTTTGCCGGGCGAAGTTCGTCCCCGGGTGGAAAGTCGATTGGGTTTTCGAGTGGCGGGGAAAATCGCGCGACGGTTCGTCCAGTCCGGCGATCTAGTCCGTAGCGGCCAACTGTTGGCCCAACTTGATCCACAAGACCTCGCCCCCGCAATCGAATCTGCCTCGGCGAATCTGGAGTCAGCTGCGGCTGATCTGCGCCTTGCAGTCGCCGAGCGCGATCGTGTTCAGGCCCTTAGGGCGAAAGATTTCGTTAGTCAGGCGCAGGTCGACCGCGCGCAGGCTCAAATGGATGCAGCTCAGGGGCGCCTGAGGGCAGCCCAGGCGGCACTCGTCAGTGCCCGTAATTCGGTGCAGTTTCAGTCGTTGATGGCGGATGTTGATGGTGTTGTCATTGCAGTTGAAGCGGAGCCCGGCCAGGTGGTGATGGCTGGGCAATCGGTTATTCGAATTGCCCGCGGCAGCGAGCGAGACGTGGTCGTTTCCGTGCCGGAGACTTCGCTTCGGTCGGTCCAAAGCGCGAAAACTCTTGTGATTACCTCACCCACACTGACGGGTGAGCATCTCGTGGGACGGATTCGCGAATCTTCCCCGGTGGCGGATCCCGCCTCAAGGACTTATGCGATCAAGGTCGAACCCGTATCTTCGAAGGCCGCCGATCGGCTTCTACTTGGGGCGAGCGCAACGGTGAGTTTTGGGTTGCCGCCCAGTCCAGGGATTTTGGTTCCGCTATCAGCGCTGCATTCGAGCACCTCGGATCCAAAGGTCTGGATTGTTGACGAGACCATGTTGACGGTGCGCGCGGTCTCCGTCCAAGTTGCCGAGGACGGCTTGCGTGACAATGGCGTCATGCTCCGGGTCTCCGACGCCGGCGGTGTGCGACTAGGGCAACTGGTCGTAACCGCCGGGGCTAATTTGCTGCGGGAGGGGCAAAAAGTTCGCCTGCCGACCGCTTCGACTGGTTCGATTGGCGCGACTGGGTCGAGTGCACCTCCGCCACGTCCATGAAACAGGACCCTCAATCGCAAGGATCCCGCTGGAACCTGTCAGCCACAGCGATTAAACATGGGTCGCTGACCTGGTTTTTCCTGGCGGCAGTGGCCATATTCGGCTTTTCAGCTTTTTTTCAGCTGGGTCAGCGCGAAGACCCTGATTTCACGCTGCGGCTGATGGTCGTCCGCACCCTTTGGCCCGGAGCTACCACCGAGCAGGTTGACCGGCAGATTACTGATCGACTGGAAAAAAAGCTCCAGGAAGTCCCTTACTTTCGATTCACCCGGAGTTATTCCAAGCCCGGTGAGTCTTTGATTATTCTCGAGCTCAAGGACTCGGCGCCCCAGCGAGAGGTCGCTCAGATCTGGTACCAAGTTCGCAAAAAGGTCGGCGATATTCGTCCGAGTTTGCCTTCGGATGCTCTCGGGCCTTTTTTCAATGATGAATTTGGTGACGTGTTCGGGACGATTTATGCGTTCACCGGCGACGGCATCACCCACTCGGAACTGCGGGAGATCTTGGATGGTGTGCGGCAGAACCTCATGCGGATTCCCGATGTTTCAAAAGTTGAATTGATCGGTATCGTCGATGACAAGATTTGGGTTGAGCCGTCGATCCGGAAGCTGGCGGCACTCGGACTGGATCCCGCAGCGATTGCGGCGCAGCTGCAGGCCCAAAATACCGTCATCCCCGGCGGAACGGTTGAGGGGCCTGACCGGTCGGTGCCATTGCGCGTCAGTGGTCAGTTTGATTCGGTGGCCGATATTGCTGGCCTACCGATTCAGATTGGTAACCGGACTATTCGCTTGGACGACGTGGCCAAAGTCAGCCGCGGGTTGCAGGATCCGCCGGTGAGCACAATGCGCTACAAGGGACAGCAAGCCATTGGGTTGGCCATCTCCATGGTGCGGGATGGTGATGTGCCCCGGCTTGGCAAGAACCTCGATGTAGAGATGGCTCGACTCAAAGCCCAACTCCCAATTGGAGTCGGTTTTGCAAAGGTCTCCGATCAGCCGCGGATTGTTGAAAATGCCGTTGGCTTGTTTTTGCGGTCCCTGGGTGAGGCCGTGTTGATTGTTTTAGCCGTCAGCTTTGTCAGCCTCGGCGCCCGCAGCGGGCTGGTAGTGGCCTTGACGATCCCATTAGTCCTGGCGGCGACTTTTTTATTGATGAAGTTTTTCGGCATTGACCTGCATCGGATTTCAACTGGCGCGCTCGTGATTGCGCTCGGGCTTCTGGTTGATGACGCGATCATCGCCGTCGAAATGATGTTGCGGAAAATCGAAGAAGGATTTGATCGTTTTCAGGCGGCAACCTTCGCGTTCACAAGCACAGCATTTCCCATGTTGACGGGCACCTTGATCACGGCCGCAGGTTTCTTACCGATCGCCACGGCTAAATCGTCGACCGGGGAGTACACGATTGGAATCTTTCAGGTTGTGACCATTGCATTATTGGTGTCCTGGTTCGCAGCAGTGATCGCTACGCCGTTCATTGGTATGAGATTGTTGCCGGCGTCGGGGCAGCCTCAGCATGAGATGTTTCAGGGCCGTTTTTACGTGGCTTTGCGGCGATTGATTGATGCCTGTATGCGGCGACGTTGGTGGACGATCGCAGCAACACTCGGCGCATTCCTGCTCGGGGGGTACGGCATGGGGCTCACCGAAAAGCAGTTTTTTCCGAGCAGTGACCGTGCAGAAATACTCATCGAACTTTGGCTGCCTGAGGGATCGAGTCTGCGTGCGACCGAAGCGCAGACTCAACGCGTTGAGGCGTTCCTCGCTGCGGACCCAGACGTGGGCAACTACGTGGCTTATGTTGGCAATGGTTCACCGCGTTATTACGTCTCACTTGACCAGCAACTCTATCGACCGAACTTCGCACAGCTGGTGATCCTGACGCCCGACGTGCCGAGCCGCGATCGATTGATGACGCGCTTGCGGAGACACCTTCAGGATGATTACCCGGGTGTTCGCGCTCGCGCTTACAGAACACCGCTGGGCCCTCCGGTGTCCTACCCCCTCCAGTTTCGAGTGGTCGGCACGGATGCCGGACTCTTGAAAGAGCTAGGGGAACAGGTGGCCGGAATTCTCCGCGAGGATCCCGCGGCCCGTGATGTTCACCTCGATTGGGGCCAACGTTCACCGGCATTGCAAATCACCATCGATCAGGACCGTGCGCGGGCCATTGGTGCCAGTAGCATCGGGGTGGCGCGGGCAATTGGCGGAAGCGTCTCTGGGGGGACGATCGGGCAATACCGCGAGGGCGACCGACTGATTGACGTGGTTCTCAGGGCGCCTGAATCCGAGCGCACCAATCTCGCCACCATTGCGAGCTTACCGGTGACGACGACCTCGGGACGCAGCGTCCCCTTGTCTCAAGTAGCCACCATTACGGCGACGATGGAGGAGCCTATTCTTTGGCGTCGCTCCCGCGAACTGACTTTGACAGTGCGCGGTGACCTGATTGAGGGCGTTCAGGCGCCGGATATTGCCGGGCGGATTGATCGGCGGTTGGCGACCTTCAAGGCTGGATTGCCCGACGGCTATCGAATCGACTTGGGTGGCCCAGCGGAAGAAAATGCGCGGGCACAGGCCTCCATCAATGCCGGGATGCCGTTAATGCTTTTTGTAGTCGTCGCGCTCCTGATGATTCAGCTCAAGCGCTTTTCCTTGGTGGTCCTAGTGCTACTAACTGCGCCGCTCGGCATCGTTGGAGTCGCCTCGGCTCTGCTGTTGTCCGGTCGCCCCTTTGGATTCGTTGCGATGTTGGGGACGATTGCGTTGGCTGGAATGATCATGCGCAACACAGTTATCCTCGTGGAGCAGATCCGGCAGGATCAGGATGCCGGCATCGACCCATGGCTCGCGGTTCGTGAGTCTGCCGTTCGGCGTTTCAGACCGATCGCCTTGACGGCTGCGGCGGCAGTCTTTGCGATGGTTCCGTTATCCCGAGACGTGCTTTGGGGCCCAATGGCGTTCGCAATTATGGGCGGCCTGATTGTGGCGACCATCTTGACCATCCTTTGCGTGCCAGCGCTCTACGTTGCCTGGTTTCGGATTCAAACAACGTCTTGACCCTGCTCGGGTAGAATCAACCCCTCGACCTCGGGCGAAGGTGGCGGAATTGGTAGACGCACCAGGTTTAGGTCCTGACGCAGTAAAAAGCGTGTGGGTTCGAGTCCCATCCTTCGCACCATCGGTTCCGGCCGCTTCCGGACGATTTTCCTACCCTTTCAGTTGCGTACTGCTTTATCCATGACCCCTCAGATTGAAGTTCTCGCCGGACTTGAGCGCCGCCTCTCACTCGCGGTTTCGATCGCATCGATCCAACACGAAACCCGTACTCGTCTGGTCCAGATTGCCAAGACGATGCGAGTGCCCGGGTTTCGCCCGGGTAAGGTGCCGATCAAGATGGTCGAACAAACTCACGGCCAGCAAGTAAGTTCTGAAGTCCTCGGTGACGCGGTCTCGAAGTCCTTCAGTGATGCCGTCGCCAGTCATGGCCTGAAAGTGGCCGGTGATCCCAGGATTGAGCCAGTGATGCCAACCGAGGGTGGCGACCTGAGCGAATACCAATTTAGCGCGATATTTGAGGTTTTTCCTGAGTTCACCTTGCCGACCCCTGCGGATGAGACCTTCAAACGCTTTCTGAGTCCAGTGGGCGATGCTGAGGTTGATCGAACCATCGAGACGCTCCGCCGTCAGCGGACCCACTGGGAGACCGTCGAGCGTTCTGCTCAGGATGCCGATCGGGTGACGATCGATTTTCGGGGCAGCCTCGATGGCGTTGAATTTCAGGGTGGTAGCGCTGAAAACTTCCCCTTCATTTTAGGCGAAGGGAAGATGCTGGGGGATTTTGAGACTGGTGTCCGCGGCGCCGCAACGGGTGACCAGCGTACCTTTACGGTGCAGTTTCCGGCCGACTATCAGGCGGAGAATCTTGCAGGTAAAGCCGCTCAGTTCGACATCACGGTGCGCTTGGTCGAAGGCCCGGTATTACCCGAACTCGACGCCGCTTTCGCGGTTCAATTTGGCATACCCGATGGGGATCTCGATCAGATGCGCGCTGATGTGCGGGCGAATCTTGAGCGCGAAGTCGCTCAGCGCCTGCGGTCGAGAACAAAGTCTCAGATCATGGATCGGCTCACGGAGTTGACCCAATTTGACCTG
>Ga0209189_1000230_pt1 | contig 48887 bp, 62 predicted proteins | sample C_130820_EF_Meta_FD_187308 | JGI IMG/M metagenome (GOLD analysis project Ga0209189, IMG submission 187308) | Freshwater microbial communities from Lake Croche, Canada to study carbon cycling - C_130820_EF_MetaG (SPAdes) (version 3) | ecosystem: Environmental > Aquatic > Freshwater > Lake...
ATCCAGAAACTGGATTCTTTGGATTTAAAGGATTTTCTTTTTTATTTTGTTTCCAATCATTGCAATCTTTTGATGTTAAAGGTCTTTTAAAAAGTTTAGAAATTAAAACATCTTTTTTAAGTGGTGATTTAGGTTTAGGTTTAAATTTATCATTAGTAGAAATAGAAGTAGAATTACATAATTTATCTAATTCTTTATAAATTGGGCTTACATCTTTTATTCGATATCCAGAAACTGGATTCTTTGGATTTAAAGGATTTTCTTTTTTATTTTGTTTCCAATCATTGCAATCTTTTGATGTTAAAGGTCTTTTAAAAAGTTTAGAAATTAAAACATCTTTTTTAGGTGGTGATTTAGGTTTAGGTTTAGATTTAGGTTTATCATTAGTAGAAATAGAAGTAGAATTACATAATTTATCTAATTCTTTATAAATTAGGCTTACATCTTTTATTCGATACCCAGAAATTGGATTCTTTGGATTTAAAGGATTTTCTTTTTTATTTTGTTTCCAATCATTGCAATCTTTTGATGTTAAAGGTCTTTTAAAAAGTTTTGAATGTTTAGTATCCATATCTATACATAAAAATTAAAAAAATATAATAATATAGGAATATGCCAGTTCGTAGTGATATTAAAGATAAAAGTGATCTAGATAATTTATTTAATAGTCATACTAATATACTTATCATGTTTACTGCTTCATGGTGTGGTCCTTGTAAAAAAATAAAACCTTTGTTTAATAATTTATCAAGTAAAAATTTATCATTGGAATTTGTAGAAATTGATATAGATGATTCTTCTGATATTGGTGATTTTTTTGAAATAAAATCAGTTCCAACATTTATAAAATTTAAAAATAGTCAACAAGTTAATAAAATAATTGGTGGTAATGCACATGAATTAGAACGAATTATATATACTTAATTTATACAAATTTTAAATGTTCGTTATCTATTATTACATTAAATTCGCGTTTAAATTCAAATTTATATAATTTTTCAAAGAAACAATCTTTATCATATGAGTTATTTCCTACTTTATATCCGCTTTTATTTGAAATTTCATTGCAACATTTACATATGAAATTTCTTTTTTGATATTTAAATGGAGCATTCATTATTCTCCATGAATGATTTCTATTAATCATTTTAAGTACACGCCCAATAATATAAGGCTCTTCAATTTTTAGTCCTCCAATTGTAGTAATATAAGTCCTAAAATTATTCATATCATCAACAATTCTGATTATTTCCATTTTTGTCTCAAAATAATCCAATTTATCAAGATAAGTTCCTGTCATTTTTGAATAACGAATTCCATGAACGTCCATTAAAAATCCATTGCATTCCATATCTAGATTATTAAAAGGAGGTTCAAGATTTTCACATTCAACTTCAGCATTTTCATAAGGATATGAAACATCAAATGTTAATGTTTTCTTTCCATTTATTAATGTATATTGATTATGTTTAATTAAAGAAAACATTCCTGTATATGGATTATCATTGTTTTTAATCATAATAACATCACCATATCGCGATAGTTCTTCAATAAATAATTTAGCAATTTCATTTGTTTTAAAATATACATCCATATCATTTGGAATAATATATTTTGATTTCTCATTTTCATTAATAATTTTATCACGAACATAACCACCATAAATAATTCCAGTTAATCTAAATACAATTTCTTCAAATAAAGTATATTCAATTTCATCCTTCATTGATTGATATTAATTATTAAAAATATCATAATCATTTTTTAATTATGATAGAAAACAAAAAAATTATTGTAAATTTTTAAGGTTTTTTAGTTCTTTGCGCGCTTTTTTACATTTAATTGCATTTTTTATAACTAAAATATTACGTTTTTTTGCATCAATAAGTCTTCTTATTTTACTCATATCAAAATTATTAATGTCAATTGAAACTTTTTCTAATTTATAATCATCATCTTCATATGCAATCTTCTTTCTTGTATATAAATTAGGATAGTATCTTTCAATTGCTCTAATAAAATATTGTAAAATATCATTAATAGATTTATTACTAAATTCAGGTAAATATGCTACATGTTGATATATATTTAAAGGATTTTCAAAAGTTTCATTTTTCAACCAAGTAATATTAATTGGAATATTTCTATTCGACATTATAATTTAATAATTTATAAGAAATTTCATTTTTTTATATTTGTAAAATAAGAAGATGGATTATTTAGAACTTTTAACAGTATTAAATATTGTTATCATTATTATAATTGGTTTATTTATACTTAATTGGATAAATAATTTAGATAAAAATAATTGTAAATGCAGTGATACAAATAATAAAATTTTTATTAAAGCTTGGTGGTTTTTTATTATTATGTATTATATATTTGAAATTTTTATTTATTTATTAATGAATACAGGACAAACATTAAGCGATTTTATAAAATACAATAATATATTATTAATATTTAATTTACTTGTTGGTTTTGTCTCTGCAATTATGATTGTAATTACTTATAGATATTTAAATTATTTAAAATCTTCAAATTGTAAATGCAGTTTAAGTAAATCACAAGAATTATTATACATTTATTCAAAAATAAATATAGCAATATTAGTTATATTTATAGTAATAATATTTTTTATTGCTTTAAGTTATTTATAATAAAATAATTTTTAATAAATCTAATAAAAATAAAAAATGATTTTTAAATATAATCTGATAAATACGCATTAAAATGACTGATTATTTGCGAAGCATTAGTAAAGTATCATGTTTTAACAGCAAAAATGTTAATATTCCAGAATCTGTTTTAAAATATTTTTTCTGGTTTAATAATCTTGGTCGCAATGTAAATTCTCAGATGCATATAAAATCACATGAAAAGCCACTTATTCTTCTTGGGAAATTTAAGATTACATATGATACAAGAAGTGAATTCTTTAATCATATTATCTTTAGATCACCTGATTTGAAGATAACTGTTTATGGTTCATTTCGACTCATTAAGAATAGCATACTTTTTAATAAACATTGCAAATTAACATACGAAACGTATGATTTGAGTACCTAAAAAAAATAAAATCTCAATCGCGAATATAAAAAAACAAAAATATTTTTGTTTTATTTTTTTCTTTTTTTTAAAAAAAATGAAAAAGGATTATACTTATTATTTTTAGGCAAAAAGAGGAAGGAGAAAGCGCAAATACAGAGAAAGAAAGCAATGTCAACAACTTCAACTTCAACCGTGAATGGAAAGAAGAAGCGCGAATTGACTGAGTATAATCACTTTGTTCGTGCTAAGATGATGGAGCTGAAAAACAATCTGAAAATGTCAGAAACGAAGCTCGAAAAAGGCGAGAATTTCAAACTCATCGGAAAGGCTTGGCAAGAGTATAAAAAAGAGCGTACCCGTTCTTTATCAACTTCGAATCAACCTATCGTTGTAGATGTCGTTCAAAAGCCAAAAGGTGCGTGGGTATAAAAATCGATGGAATGGAATAGTAGGATATAAAAATGCAAAGACATTTATGTTTTTGTGTTTTTAAATTTAAAATGAATATTTTTAAAACTTTTTTTTAAAAAAAATGAAATTTTGTTTTTTTAATTAAATTTATAAACTTCTGGTTTACTCGGATCGATGGTTTGCAGTTGGTGTGAAAAGAAGGGCTTTTTAGTTCAACATACAATACTAAGATGTCAGTCCAAGGAAGCAGGTGAACTTAGTGCTAGTCAGAAAAGAGAAATAGAAAGAGAAAAAGACGAAAATCTAAAAAAATTACAAACCCGTGTAGATGAGTTAGAAAAAAATGTAAAACAACATATGAGTATTATAGATGAGTTAGCAAATAAGTTAGCACCAAAAGTGTTACCTCATGTACCAAACAAAATTCATCTCTGTATTAAACAAAACGATCCTAAAAAGCCAGATATAAAAGTAATCGTTAAGAAGTTAGAACTGGGTATTCAAGAAAAAATTATTTCAGAATTAGAGAAAGCAACTCGAGAAATATTTAAAAAATATGAAATTGATGATCCAAGTGATATAATTTTGGATAAATTAACAAATAAATTTCCTCAAGAAAAGTTCGAACATAGCAATGGTCGTGTTAACATTTCAGATATGTCGACTGTTTTGACAACAAAATACATATCAAATCTATTTACTGGTGATGTTAAAGATAATATTCGTAGTGATTTTACGAAAATTTTAAGATCATTTAAAAAATATGATGGTTTTGAATAGTAGATAAAATCGAGTATATTAAATGCAAAGACATTTCTGTTTTTGTATTTTTAAATTAAAAATGAATAATTTAAAAACTATTTTTTTAAAAAAATGAAATTTTGTTTTTATAATTAAATTTATCCAGATTTATGGTACGCTGTGGAAATTGCAAAAGAGAAGGTCATAACAGAACTACGTGTCATAGGTACAATCCAGTTCCAGTGCCAATGCCAGTTCCAGTTGTAGAGTCAGAGTCAGAGTCAGAATCCGAACCAGAACCAGAGGGTGCTAGAAGCTCACCACAGCCAAATGTGCCAGATTTTCCAATACAAAAGGCAAAGTTAAACACTGATCTGAAAAAAAAAATCATCAGACGCTTTGAATCTGTGATTAGGAGACTGTTTAAAGAGCACGACGTAGAGGATCCGCATGATGTGAAGTTTGACGAACTATCAAATAAATATTGGCAGGAAGAATTTAATCATCGTAATGGTCTAGTTGATATTTCAGATATGAAGACTGTTATGTCGACAAAATACATTTCGAGATTATTTGATAGGAATGATGATGTTAAGCATTATATTAGTTATGACATCAACGAATATCTGGAATCATTTGAAGGAGATGATGGATTTGATGATTGGTAGATAGAATCAAATCAATATAAAATACAAAAAGGAATATTTTTTGTATTTTTAAATAATAGGATATATAAATGGTTTCCAAAGTCGACGTATCATTTAATCCAACCGTTGCAATAATATGGTTTATATTTTATTTATATGTATTAAATTGGTTAACAAATATTCATAAATGTAAATGTTCTGATATACCAGAGGGTAAAAATTTAAAAGAATGGTTTACATTTTTTGTAATTTTTGAATTAATATGGTTTTTTGTATATATATTCATACGCGATAATCTTAATTTTATGTTTCCTATGGCATTTTTACTATTTGTATTAGGAATAGTAAATATTGTATATATGATAAAAACAATTATATATATTAAAAAATTAAGAGATATTAGTTGTAAATGCGGATCTCAATTTCAACAAACTTTAATTTATAGTACACTAATTATAAATTTTTCATTTATTTTATTAGGTATGTTATTAACATTAATATTTTTTATTACTAATTACGCCTTTTCAAAATAATTTACTGTTTTTTTTATATAATTAATATAGATTGAATTTTTATAAATGAATCGTGGTGAATCATATAGAAATATATCAGATATTGATATGGACCATTATGAAACAATGAATAATATAATTCCTCATCAAATACCTAATTATAGTTATATTTTTATAGTAGTTGCATTATTATTTTTCATATATATGTTAAATTGGTTAAATAATATAGATAAATGTTATTGTTCTCATATACCAGAAGGTAAATATTTAAAAGAATGGTTTGCATTTATGATTATTGTGGATATTGTATGGCTATTTTTAGTGATAGCATTTGGTCTTAATAACATTTACGTACAAACACTAGCAGGTTTCTTAATAATTACATCAGTAATTACTTTTATTTTTATAGTAAGAACAGTACGATATATTCGTAAATTGAAAAAAAATAAATGTTTATGTGGTTCAAAATTTCAACGTGAAAGTATATATGATGTTTTATTAATATATTTAAGTATTATTTCAATTGCATTAATAATATTATTAGTATTGTTTATAATGAGTTTTTTTATTTAAGAAAGTTTTGAATTAATTTCAACGAGTAGAGCATAAATACTATTAAGATTTACTGGATTATTACGAAGTGAATTTGTTAGTTGACGTTTCTTTTTATTTGCTTGGTATGTTTGGATATCCTGAGTAGTAATTTTATATTTTTCAGCTGCATCATCAAGAGTAATTGAATGGTCTTCATCAATTAGTTGAAGAGCCTTAACAATTAGTCTTGTTTTAATACTACCAGCTGTACGTTGAAGTTGTTTAGCAATGTCTTCAATACTTTCACTATCATTGATTTTATCAATAAGAGTATTATCTTCTTCTACTTCCCATTTTAGACCAGCACGTGATGTTTCGGGGTTTTCACGTTGTTTGCGAAGCTTTTCTTGATAAAGAGAATATGTATTTGACATTAGGTTTTATTTGATGCCTGTTAATATATATATATAAAGTCTTATATATATTTTATATTTTCATATGAAAAGGAGCAAGTAATTTATTGATTAATTTAGAAGGAAATTTAAGATTATTCTTTTCAGCCAAAAATAATATTAAAATAGCGAATGAATATAAGTCAAATTCGTTTTTTATTTTATCTAAATCAAAATTATAATAAATTAGATGATTAGCGCTTATTAAACTGATTTTTTTAATAAAATTAAATGTTTTTAAATTAAATAACCATTCATATGTTTTACTATCAATTTTTATGAAAATAGCTGTCATTACTTTATATAAAAATATAGGTATTCCATAATAATAAAATTTAACAGGATGATTAAAAACAAAATTACCACCAGAACCACTTGTAAAAGACATATATGGATTATTCACATAAGATGCTAAATCCCAATCAATTAATTTATATCTATTATTACATTTAATAATATTATCACCTTTAATATCATTATGAATAAAATTATGTTTTTTTAATATTAATAAACTTTCATAAATATCTGTGATAAATTTATTAAATTCATCTTGTGTAAAATTAATATTATCAACAGTTGCTACACATTTTTCTTGAAATATGAAATAATTAAATCTATATGAAATTGCATATATATCAATGCCTTCATAATTAAATATAGGAATTGTAGTTGTATATTTTGATATATTTTTACCATATATATTTATCAAATTGCGAATTGATGTCATATTATTCTTAAAAGAATGTTTTGAATTTCCTAATATTATATTTCCTCTTTTAAATAATTTAGCAATAATTTCTGTTTTATTTTCAAGTAATTTTAAAATTTCATCTGTTTTATTATAAACTTTAATCACTTTATTTAATCCATATAATAATATTCTGTTTTTATTTGATTTTTTAATCATACTATATAATGTAATTTCATCATTTTCATCAGTGCTATAAACATCTATTATATTTCCAATGAATCCTTCGCTTATTTTCCTTCCTCCATTAAAATTCATTTCTTATTATATTATAATATAATGAATTTTTACTTTGCATTACTATTATCATTTTTGTTTTTAGGATTAATGGATGTTTCATGGATTTCATTCAATTATGAATATTATATGAACCTTTTGAAAAAAATACAAAAAGAACCATTTGTTCTCAAAATTACAGCAATATTACTTGCTTATATTTCAATATTCGTATCATACTATTTATTTATAAAGTTAATATCAATTGAAGGTAATACCTTATTATATGCTATTTTATTTGGAATAGGTGTTTATGGTACATTTAGTTATACAACATGTTCTTATTTTAAAAATTATAATTATTATCATGCATTTAAAGATATGGCATGGGGAATAATTTTATATTTATTTTCAGGTATTTTATTTAATTATTTATATAAAAATAAATTTATAATATAATAAAAAATGTACTCTAAAAAAATGTTTATTATCATATTATTTATGTTAAATATATGTGATGCATTTCTTTTCTTACCTAATTTAAAATTAATTACAAGTAATACTATCGACAAAATACATTCATTGCATTATAATGGTGGAAATAATGGTAATGGAGGTAATAATAATTTAATTAATAGTTGTAGTGGTGGTAATAACGATGATAATAATAATAACTTCTTTTATTTATTGATTATTCTTAATATTTGTATGATTAAACTAACATATAATAATGAAAATATTTTTGATTTACTACCATATATGTATCGTTTTTAAACATTTTATATAAGACTTTATTTTATTATTTAATATAATGAGAACATTTTTTATATTAAATTTATTTATTAATTGTTGTTATTCATTTATTTCAAATGCACCAACACCTCATAATTCAAATTCAAAAACTCAAAAATGTATTACAATGACTTCTGTAAGACATCCTGCATTTTCAAGAATAACTAGTTGTTATTTAAATAAAAATAATGATGGCGATAATGAAATATCAGATTTAGTAAATAAGTTGACACTTCTTGTTTTATATAATTTTTTATTATTTTATTCAATTTATTATATGTTTTTCGAAAAAAATATTTTACTAGATCAATCAAATTCTGATCCTTTTAATAATTTACCATTATATTTAGCAAGAATATTATAAATAAATATAAAGATTATTTACATAGACATAATAAAAATATAAATGAAATGTTATTTTAATAAACTTATTTTATTAATTAATTTATATTTTAATACAACTATTGGTTTCTTTTTACCTCAAATTTTTCGCGAATGGCATCCAATTGCTATTGATGTAAAAATAAATAAACAAATACCTCATATTATTAACTATGGAAAATTGCCACTTGTTTTATGGTATAATAATAATACACCACAAACTGCAATTGGATATTGTAAACATTTAGGAGCTAAACATGTCAATAGCTATATTCATAATAATTGTTTAATATGTCCCAATCATTTAACAGTTCATAATGAAAGCGATACTATTGGAACAACAGTTATTAAAGATGGGGTTGTATGGTGGAGTTATAAGAGTATTAAAAAAACACCACCATCTTTATTTAAAAATCCTGATAATATTAATCATTTTTATATTGATGTAAATAGTAGTTTGCAAAATATTGTACTTGAATTTATGCATTCAAGTAGCATTATTTATGAAAAAAATATTCGCAATAAATTTTTTATTAAAAAACAATTATTTAATGTAGAACATCGTATTTTATATAAATATCCTTTTTATTTTAAAGGTTCTATTAATAGAAAAATTAATTATGGAATTAATTTTTTACCTTTACAAGAAGATAAAACTAGATTATTTATTAATATAAATGTAGATGTTAAATATCTTTTACATTATTTCTTATATTCTAAATTATATAAATTAAAAAATTATGATAACAATGTAGTATTTAAATATTTGTTTGTTTTAAAAGATGTTAAAGATACTAATTATTTGAAGAAAATTTATTTATTATTTGATAAATATATGTTTCCAACTGATAGCATTGTATATAGTTTCTATAAATATCGTAATTTTTATTAATTAAAAATTGATTTATTTTTTTAATCATCAATTGTCATAATGGATATTGAAGATTTCGCCTCATCTAGAATAAAAACATTAGAACAGTTAAATCTTATTCGAGATGAATTACTTAAAAAAGAATTTGATACAATTTTCAATTTCATTAAAATGATAAATAGGAAATTTAAAATTAATTGCAGTAAAATTGATTTAATTAAAATTTATAATAATCTTGGATATGAAGATTATGATTTAAAACAAAAATTAATTAAAAAAATTCAAAAATCACAATCAGGTATTATTAGCGTTACTGTTTTAACAAGCGGAACACCTGAATATATTGACGATAAAGGAGAATTAATTAAAAAAACATTCAGTTGTCTACATAACTGTTCTTATTGTCCTAATGAAATACCATCAGAAGATAATAATTGGGTACAGCAACCAAGAAGCTATTTATTTACAGAACCTGCTGTATTAAGAGCAAATCAAAATGGATTTGATCCTATACGTCAAATGAATTCGCGCATTACTTCACTAATTAACATGGGACATCAAATTGATAAAATCGAATTACTAGTATTAGGAGGTACATGGAGCGAATATCCAAAAGAATATCAAGAACAATTTATTACTAGACTTTATTATGCTGCTAATGTATTCTATGATATTATTAAAAGAGATGTATTAAGTCTTGAAGAAGAATTGTTAATTAATGAAACAGCAAAAATTCATATCATTGGTCTTACACTTGAAATGCGAAGTGATAGTATAAATATAAATGAAATTAAGAGGTTGAGGCGTTTTAATTGTACTCGCGTCCAACTTGGTATTCAACATACAGATAATGAAGTATTAAAAATGAATAATAGAGGAGAATCAATAGAAAAAACAAAAAAAGCAATTAAACTATTGAAAGATAATTGTTATAAAATTGACGGTCATATTATGCTTAATTTATATGGAAGTTCAGTTGAAAAAGATGCAATTATGTTAGATAAAATTCTAACTGATCCAGATTTACAATTAGATCAATTAAAAATTTATCCTTGTGCTATTGTACCTTTTACAAAAATAAAAGAATTATATGAAAAAGGTATTTATATTCCATACAATGATAAATATTTATATGAATTAATTAAAAATTTTAAAATTAAAATTACTAAACAATTTAGAATTAATAGAATCATTCGAGATATTTCAGGTCATTATATAATTGGTGGATATTCACAACAATTTACTAGCATTCGCCAAGTTTTAGAAAATGATATGAAAGCTAATGGTTGGAAATGTCATTGTATTCGTTGTAGAGAAATTAAAGGAAATATAGTAAATTATGATGATATTAAATTGGAAGTTTTAGAATATCCTGCGAGTGATGGAAAAGAATACTTTATATCATATGAAACAGATAAATATTTAATTGGTTTTATTAGACTTAGAATAGTAAATATTGATATTATTAATAAAGGAACTGTTCTTGAAAATTGTGGATTAATTCGTGAATTACATGTGTATTCTTCATTAACAAATGTAGGTGATAATGATTCATTTTCATTGCAACATAAAGGATACGGAAGAAAATTAATTGAAAAGGCAGAGGAAATAACAAAATCATTTGATATTCCAAAATTGGCAATTATAGCAGGTACTGGTGTTCGCAATTATTATAGAAAATATGGATATGAATTAGTTGATACATATATGATAAAATCACTTATATAATAGTACATTTCATAGCATATTTTGCTCCTGTTGGTTTTTCTTCTCTTATATAAATATAACTACCACCAGTAGCATCCCATATAGAATCAATATTTATTCCATTATTTTTTTTCTGATCTACAATAATATTTGGTGGATATCCTGAACCATTTTGTGCTGGATCATATTTTGGTTGTATATATATTTGTCCTAATGAATATTCACCATCGGATGTATAAGAATCAGGTGTATTAAATATAACATAATTAATTAATGTATTATAAACTGTTATTTTATCAGATAACCAAAAATTATTCATATTCAATGCCAATCTAGTTGTATTTTCATTTATACGTGTCGATGTTAAATCAAAATAATAAACACTCATTAATTAATTATTTATAATATTTTTATTTATATTATTTATTACCAACCTATATTTAATAATGTAATTAGTTGTATCACTTAATAATTTAGAAATAACATTATTATATTTTATCATATATGGATTTGATGTTTGTGTATTATGTAATTTTGTTAATATTACTTTATATTTAGTTATATAAATCATTTGTATATTTATATTTTCTTTATAAAAACCAGATGTTATTCCATAATTAATATTTTGAAAAGAATTTAATACAAATCCTCCTTTTTCATTTGTTCTAAAAATATTATTTTTGCTATTTGCCTGTATTCGATATTCAGGTGAAGTTTTTGTTGAATAATATGCATTATTTATATCGGCAATCCAATTTGACGAAGGAGCTGTTATTGGTATAACATAATTATTAAATGTTGAAAAGTATTTATCATTATGAGATATAAAATCTTTATCTAATTTATTCATATCACTTAAAGGATGTCTATTTGAATCAAAATTGATAACGATATCTTTTGGTTTTAGTATACTATATGTTTTTGTTGTAAGTAATTGCTTGCCATCTACAACAATTGGTGATGAAAAGTTTAAATTGAATATATTATCACTTCTACCAGCATCATTATCAACAGTTTCTCTTTCTTCCAAATAGTTTTCATATTGATTTTTACCACTAATTGAATATGATAAAGATCCAAATAAAGATGATACATTATATTTATATTTATCTGGCACTAATGCAAATAATCCATTTGAAAATTTAGAAAAAAATGTTGGTGGTTTTATATTTATTAAATTATAATATTCACCATTCATAATATTATCAGCAATTGTGTTATATTTATTCGGAGGTGTTTTTGAAACTAATTTAATAATAAAAGCAATTCCAAAAATACAAAATAATATAAATAAAATGGCTCCTAAATATCTCCATAATACTCCATTACCAACATTTGACAAACCTGCTGCAGTTTTAATAACTGTTATTATTTTATTAAATAATGCACCAATAAAATAAAAAATATATATAATAATACTACCAATCGAATGTAATATTCCACTAGTATTATTAATTAAATTTTGTTGTTGAATTTCATCTAATTTATTAATTTCAATATTTTCTTTTGCTTCATCTGCATTTTTTTTTCGTTCTATTTCTTTATCTCGTTGTAATTCAACAACCTTTTCATGTAATTTTTCACGTTCTTTTTTTAATGAATCATCAATTAGTTCTAATTTCTCAACTTCATGTGTTTTTAAGTTTATTTCATTTAAAGGACCTGTACCTTGTTGATAACCGCCTTTTAGTACCTTTTTTCTAGGCATATTTTTCTATTTAATATAAATAAATGAAATTAATAATTATAATTATTTCGATAATAATCTTATTTTATGCTTTTTGTTATTATTTATTTCCAACAGAAATATCAATTTTACAAACAAATGTTAATGAATTTAATTTTAATAATTTAACAAAAAGACAACCCATTGTAATTAGTGATTTTATTCAAGATCCTGAAAAAATAATAGAATGTTGGTTTAAATTTAATTTTAAAAGTAAATTAGAGACAACAATAACAGATGATTGGATTCATAATAACTATAAATACTTATTTATTAATGCAATAGAAGATACCGAGGTAATTATTCATAATGCAAAAAGAACAAAAGAAAATCCATCTAGTGATGAAAAAATAATTGCTATTAAATTACAAAAAAATCAATCTTTAATTTTACCATTTAAATGGAAATATTATGGAAATAATTTAGATATTTGGGGTATAGATGATATTATTACTGCTTCTTTTGGTAAGTTCTTTTAGGTTTTTTAGAAGATACTGTTTCACCTTTCAAATCATTTAAATAATCTTCTTCGATCATTGCTTTATGGCTATTCCATTCAGTCAATAATTCGCCTAATTCTTTTTCCCAAATACTAATAATAGACATTTCTTTCAATTCTTCAATTTCATTTTTAAGAACAGCTACTTCTTTTTCCAATTTTTCCTTTCTTTCCATTGTTAATTGAGAAATATGCATTTTAAGTAAATAATCATAACTATCATTGTGTTTATAATAATCTGCTTTTGTCAATTGATCTTCGATATCAGCCATTCTAATATTCATAATAATTATATTACCTTCAATAATATCAATAATAAATCTAATTTTTGCAGATAATACGTTGTATTCATCTTCCATTATTTTTAATTGTTTTTCTTTACGTTCATAGTATTTATGAATTCTTGTATTATACCATTCTTTTACAATCATAACAGTATCATCGTATTTCTTAATACATCCTTTTTCTGTGAAAAGGTGCATGTTATTTAAACTAAGATTTTTAGTAGTGATTAGATTAAATTCAGTAAGAAATTTAGGATCCAATTCATCTTTCATTCCATCATTAATTTTTAATATAAATTTAACATTCTTTGCAGTATAATGATTCTCAAATGATTTTAGATATTTATTATTACCAATAATAAGTTCTTCTAAAAACTCTTTGTAATTTTCAGTCCAAGTACCAACAGGAAGTTCAGTAATTTCAATTGTCGTACTATCAGTCCATCTATAAATACCTCTGCTACTAAAATTACCTTTATCATTTTTAGATATTTCTCCTTTGAATCCTAAGTAATAAGGAACTAATTCTTCAATTTCAATATCATTTACAATATCAATTGATTTTTCAACATCTTCAATGTTTAAGATTTTTCCTTGTTTTTCATTAATTTTTGAAATAATATTTTGATAAATTGCGATAATATCAGCTGGATTATATTGTGCTATGTTTGTTGAATAACCTGTGCCAATACCAATACCACCATTTACTAATATCATAGGAATAATAGGAATATAATATTCTGGTTCAATGAGTGTTCCATCTTCATTCAAATAATTTAAAATCGAATTATCTTCTTCTTTGAAAATAAGTTTTGTTAATTTCGATAATAATGTATGAATATATCTTGGAGAAGATGCATCTTGACCTCCACAAATTCTAGTACCCATCTGACCGATTGGTTCTAGAATATTAATATTATTTGTACCTACGAATATTTGAGCCATACCAATAATAGCTTCTTGTAGTGAATTTTCACCATGATGATATGCTGTTAATTCACTTACACTTCCAGCCAATTGTGCTACTTTAATTTCAGAATGAAACAAATTTCTTTTCAAACAAGCATATAAGATTTTTCTAGTACTTTCTTTAAGTCCATCGCAAATATGTGGAATACTTCTTTCTAAATTTCTATTACTGAAATGAATCAAATCTTTATTAATAAATGTCTCATATGTAATCGATTTATCAGTATAATCAAGAATATCATTTTTATCATACATTGATAACCATTTTTTTCTATCATCTGCGCGTTTTTTATTAAATGCTAAATCAATAGATTCATCAGATTCAGGTGTAAATACATAAGTAATTTGTTTCATATCTTTGAAATATTCTTTTGCTTCTTTATCTGTTGATGTACCAAGTCCTTTATAATACTTGATTTTCCATTGTGATTTTTTATCAATAGTTTCTTGCCATGTTTCATAATCAGTCATATTATAAAACGAGATTACATCTTTTGTACTAGTATTAGTAGCTTTAATGATTGGTGTTAACATAGATGTTAAGAAACCATCAAATTTATAAAGAGAATTCCATAGTGTCTGAAATACATTAAATAATAGTCCTTTAATATGACTTCCATCATGATCTTGATCTGTCATAATCATAATTTTACCATATCGCAATGATTCAATACTCTTACTATAATCTTTGTTTTGTTCTAATCCTAGAATTTTTTTAAGATTTGTAATTTCATTATTATCAGAAATCTTCTGTAAAGTGATATCTTTAACATTAATAATTTTACCTTTCAATGGATAAACACCATATTTATCTCTTCCTACAATACTCAATCCAGAAATAGCCATTGTTTTTGCTGAATCTCCTTCTGTAAGAATAAGAGTACATTCTTTACTATCTTTTGTGCCTGCCAAATTTGCATCATCCAATTTAGGAACTATAATTTTATTTACTTTTTTTCCATCAGTTTTAACTAATTTCTTTTGTTCCACTACTTCATTCGCACTTAATGCAATTTCAATAATACCAGATTTATATAATTTATCATAAAATTTATCACTCATTTCGCATTTTGAACCAAATTTAGTAATCAATGTAGTTAATGTTTCTTTTGTTTGACTATCAAATGTAGGATTCTCAATAGTAGATTTAACAAATAAGAAAAGATTATCTTTAATTTGTTGTGGTTTGATAATTTTTTTCTTTTTAGAAAGAACCATTTCAACCAATTTTTTAGTGATAGCATTAGTAATATATTCTACGTGTCTTCCGCCTCTAATTGTATTGATTCCGTTTACAAATGATATTTGTTCGAATGTACCTGATTTATTTACAGCTGCTACAATTTCCCATCTATCATTTACTTTTTCATATGAACGCGGTTGTAATGTTTTGGTATCTAAAAATAAATCAGTATATTTTTCAAAATCTTTTACATTAATTTTTTTATCATTAAAATAAACTGATACAGATGGATCAGTGCAAGCAGATACATCATATACACGTCTTTTAAAAAGATTATAGATATCATCAGTCATACCAGTTAAACCAAATTTTTCATAATCTGGTAGAAATGTAATTTTTGTATATGATTTTTTTTGACAACTTTTAATTTCAGGAATTTCTTTTACAGTCAAATTATCCTTAAATACTTGTTTATAAATCTTCTTTTTATCACTATCAATAGTTTCAATTGTAAATGTTTTAGAGAAAATATTTGTCAGTTTAATACCTAATCCATTTACACCACCTACAATTCTAACTTCATCATCATTGTAATTAGATGAAGTCAATAATTCACCAAATATCAATTCAGGAATCCAAATTTCATACTCACTATGTTTTGTAATTTCAATACCTACACCATCATTAAAGATTTCAATTGTTCCAGACTCTTTATTAATTGTAATTTTGATATTTTTAACAGGATTTGTATTTGTTTTTGTTCTTACAGAATGATCGATTGCATTTACAACAGCTTCATCAAAAATTTTAAATAATCCAGGAATAAATGTAATTGTTTTTTTAATAACTTTTTCAGTATCATCAATAATATAACTATCAATTGTATTTGGATCAATTGTTCCAATATACATTGATGGTCTGCTATAAATATGACTTCTGAGTTCATGTTTTTTATATTTTTTGTCAATTTCAGCAGTTGTCATGTGTTGAATATTAATAATAATAATTATTTATATGTTTTTTTGTCATTTTTTATTATTAGTTAAAAAATTAATTTAATTCAATCCTTCCAGTAATATAATTGCCTTTTTTATAGTTAGTTCCATCTATAATATAATTATTTGAGTATTTAATAAACCCTTTAATTAAATCTTCATAATTATCATAAGACCATTTATTTTTATTATTATCAACATAATATTGTCTTAAAACAATGTCATTGTCTGTTTCTCTATGTAAATGCGTTCTAAATCTAAGTTGTTTATTTCTATTCAATTCCATTCCAATCCCACCTTCATATCTATATAAATAACTTAATTTTTTGATTTCTTCAGAAGTACAATGATTTATCCAGCCATCTACAACAATTTTATTATAATTATTAATATTATATTCACAAATATTTTTTAGTTTTAACCAATTATTTAAAATAGGATATTTAACATTATTAATTATTGAAAATCTCAATGAAAATAAAAACATTTAAATAATAATATTTTTATACATTTATATATTTTTTTATTAGATTTGTGATTAATACTAAATTAAAACTATAGAACAATTTTCAAAATAAGAATAATAATTCCATGATTTAATTATTAACATACCTAAGATATTTATTAAATATCCAATTGTAGTAATTACACCGACCGAAAAGAAAAATGAGACAAGATTATTTATTTTTATATATCTTAAAACTATGTTTTAGGTAATTTGTTAAATGTTCTCGCTTTATTTTGGTAGTTATTATTTCTTTTATTACTCTTTCTATATCTTCGTATGTATTTGGACTTTCTTTTTTGATATAATGTTTTAATTGACTAAAAAATTCTTCTATTGCGTTTGTTTCTGGATGATATGGTACGCTATATAATAAATCATTATTACTTTCTTCTATTATTTGTCTTATTATTTTTGACCTATATATAACAGCATTATCCATAATAATTAAATAATTTTTATATTTATCTTTAATACTGTTATTATAAAACTCTATAATATTGGTAGTTTTTAAACCACCTTTTAAGTCTTTATATAATATATAATCAACTATTTTATCAGCACTAATTGCGAATAATAAATTATAATAATAATTATTTATACCATTTTATAATAAATATCTTTATTTATAAGTTCAATAACACCATCTACATAATTACCTTTAATGAAATTATTAGCAAATTTAATAAATCCAAGTATTAAATCATCAAACTCTTCAAAAGTCCATTTTTCACTTGTTGTATTATATATTTGGTCTATTACTATATCATTGTCTTTATTATGATATATATATTGTCTAAAACGCATTTGTTTATTTTTAAAATTATTATCACCACCTATTCCACCTTCACAACGATTTAAATAAGGCATTTTTCTAATATTTTCATTCGTACATAATGCAAGCCATTCTTTTACAATTTTTTTATTTTCATTATTTGTATTATATTCACAAATATCTTTTAATTCTTTCCATTTATCTAAACAAATAACAGGAGCGCTTTTATATATTTTAAATCGTAATGAAATTATATATGAATCAAGTATATCCATTAATAATAATACTACTAAATTTTTTAAATTAATTTTGTAAAGAATTAATTCTAAAAAACAAAAAAAATGATTTTATAGATAAAATTAAGACTGTATATCACAAGATGGATACACTCGCGTATGAAATTGCTGATTGCGCCAATAAGATCATCATTGCTGAAGACAAGGAATTCTCAAATATGTACGTATTTCCTCCCGATGATGTTGATGATTTCAATCAGCTTGAGATTTTAGTGAAACAACAATTGGAATCTCGTCTTGACAAAGATCTCATCGAATACGCAGAACCATCCGAGTACTGGCTTGAATCGATCATTCTTCAATTCACTTATAAGAATCGAACGATCCAGATTGGTGAACGGATCAACCGAGACAGATACTGGTATGTTTCGGCGATGGATGTGTGCGACATTTAAGATGTTCCGGGGTTATAAAAACCAAATTTTTGGTTTTTTATTTTATTAATGATATAATTTCATCAACTATTTCTGAAACAGATTTATCATTACCATCAATAATTTTAATATTTAATTTTTTTTTAATTGCTTTTTTATAAGCTTTTTCATGTAATTCGTGAATATTTTTCAAATATTCTAATGTAATATTCATTTCATTTTCTCTACCTCTTTCTTTGATTCGGTTTAAACATTTTTCTGGATTTATTTTTAAATAAATATACATATTTGATTTCCAAATATTATCTGTCTTATTATACATTTCATTTATCACATTAAATTCTTCTTGATTTATATTATTAATATTAAAATCATTTAAATTAAATGTATTTCTTATAAAAAACGGACTTCTTTCCATAAATATTGTTGATTTATTATCTTTTTCTTGTATCCATGCACGATCTAACCAAACACGGATATGAAAATTAAAATAGTCTTTTTTATTAATATAAATATTGTCTAGAAATAATTTCCATTTATCAACTGGTTCTAGATCAATTTGATACCCTTTATATTTATGCAAATAATGTAATATCGAAGTTTTACCAGCCCCTATATTACCATCAATCGTTATTATTGTCATTTATTATTTAAATATATCTAAATTCTTATTTTGTTTTATTAATTCATTAATATCGTCAACGGATATATAATTAGATCTAACTTTTGTTTTTAATTGTTTAAACATACAATTGATATTAATATTTATTATTTTTATTAATTCGATTTTAATACTATCAGATACACGTAATTTATAATATTTCAAAATACTGCTTATTTCATCTGATATATAACTATTTATTTTAGCATTATTTGGTTGCTTAGATCCACCACCACCTATTTGAGGTCTTATTATTCCAGATGCAGGATCAATATTTAATATTTCCCCTGTAAAATTAGAAACATCATATCTTCCACTATTTACTCCATAAAATTCAGAGGGCATAACAGCCATACCTCCTTTAATTTTTTTAGGAGTGCATTTATCATTAATATATTTGATTAATATTTTTAAAACTGGTTTTTTAATAGATTTATCATTATTAATAAAAGTTATAATACATGCTATTGATACAACATTAAAAATAAGATTTTTAATAAATTCTAACAAAACTTTTTGAGTATTTTTTGATTCTAGCTTATTTTTAGGCATTTTTAAATGAAATACATCTATATAATTGTTTACGATATACATAAAATTATTCATATCTTTTCTATAAATTAAGAAGATAAAAAGATATGTCCGAGTATGAAAACGCAAATTATTATAATGATATAATGGTTCCAAGAAATATTGCTAATGGACGTGTTAATATAATTAATAATATGGGTAAAAATACTAATAGTACAAATATAATAAAAACTGAAAATAATAATAATAGTGTTTCTCGTAATATTACTACAACAAACGTATCAACAGCTTTTTTTTCAAAAAATAATATAGATGAAATACAAAATAATATAATAAAAGAAGTTTATAACCGTAGTGAAGATAAATATATAATAAGTAGACAAAGCGAACAAGAATTATTAGTAATTATGCGATCATATTATTTACAATTCTCTAAAAATTTACCAACAAATATAAATACTCAAATTAATGAATTAAATAATATGGTTATTAATTGGTCCGTTGATGAAATTTTAACAAATATAAAACAATATATAAATTATAAAAAATCTGTAAGTGCATTGCCAATGCCATTAGAACGTGCACAATTACCATCGCAAAAAGGAACTAAAAGTCTTGAATTAAAATCATTTATATAAATAGAAGATATTTTATATATGTCATCAACTGATTCTAATACATCGAATTTAACTGCATATGATTGGAAAGTATACAATATAAAAAGAGAACAGATGTTTAAAGGTACAATTATAGTATGTATTATATACGCAGCCTTAGCATTTATATTTATTGCTTTAAGTTATTTATTAAATAATGTTCGTGATTTATTATTTGTTAAATTTTTACCATTCACAGTTATATATATAGTTGGTACTATAATTATAGTTGTATCATTATTAATTTATATTATGTCATATAAAGCAACGAGAGTACAATTCGATTCAACATATCCAGATGTATCTTGTCCGGATTATTGGGATATGGAAATATTAGATGATAAATCTGATAATTTATTCGACAATCATTTAAATAATGGGTTATTTAAATACAAATGTGTATTAAATCCCAATATATTTAACAAAAAAGATATTATCAATATCAGAGGAAATGATTATGATTATAGATTAACGGATGCATTAAATATTACAGACAAAAAAGATAGTTCAAAAGATATGGCATTCAGAAATGATACAAATATAACTAATTATCAACATATTTATAAAGATATTAAAAGTCTTAATTTAAATAATAATTCAAATATGTATTCAAATTTAATAAAATCTGCATTAACTATGAATAATTATTTAGATACTGGAAGTGAATTCCGTAGTTTATATTTTGATACTGGTAATAGTACTATTCCACCATTTGCATGGAAATATAATGCAAATATATCAACAAATGATAAAGTTCAAATAAAACAAAGTACAGAAAATTATGCATATGGTAGTATTATAAAAGATTGGAATGGTATCACATATGAAATATTAGAATCAAAATATGGCACAAACAATAAAATTGGAGTATTTTTATATAATGTAAATGCTGGAGGTTCAAAAACAAAAGCTCTTTTAGCTGGTACTATAAAATTAATAGATCCAACTGATGGTAAAAAAAGATTAATATATACTGACATACAATTAAAAGCATCAGAATTAGCTACTGCTAAAATAAATACTTTTATCAATGAAACCGTATTAGATAAAATTATCGATGCTTCATCAGCAACATCTAATAAACCATTTTCAAGTTCCTCAACAACAAATGCATCTTCTTGTTCTACTGCTAGTTTAACAACAGATTATGATAGATCAGATTTGAAATATCTTATATCATCTCCAATAATAGAATTAATTCCTGCTTATGGTTTAACAGCTCAAAATACCATAGATGTAAATAATATTGGTTATTCTAATTATATACCATTGTCAATTACTAAACAAGAAGCATATGACAAAGATAATAATAAAACAATACCATTGGTGTGTGATACTATTTATCCTCTATATATGGCATACGTTGATAATAAATATAATGGTTCAAATGATCCAAATAATACATATAGATGCAAGTATGCTAATTTATGCGGTGTACCATGGAGTGATATGCAATGTGATGCAGCAAACGAAGGCGATTTAAATGGAATCTAAATTTTTTATATAAAGGTTTTTGATTATTATTAAAATAAATGATTAGAGGGGATTTATTAATATATACTAAAAACGGTGTTAAACGTTTGGATTATATTTTTAATAACAGTGAATTATCTCCTGAAATTGAAACAATAGAACAAAAAAACATTAAAAATTATTATTTATATAAATTAAAAACTATACATAATATTGATTATTCTTATTTAGATGCTAATAATAAAATATTATGTATTCAAAATTTGCCATATGATATAAAAATTTCAGAATGTAGTAAATATATTGATGATAATCTAGGTAATTGTGCTCCAAAATTTATTTCTGTCAATAATATTAGTGAATTTGACTATATTGGATATCCATTTGTTAATAATGAAGAACAAGACGAAAATAAAGATGAAAATAATGATAAATATAGATTTCAGGGATTGATTTTACTGGGTCAAAATGTTTTTACATTAAATAATAATAGTAATAATAGTACTATTGGATTTTTAAATAAATATTTACATAATAACAATATTCCATATGAAATTTATAATAATAATGTAACAACAACTATTAAATTTGATTTAAAAAATGTTAACAATATTGATGATATTAATTCTTTATCATTGACAAATTTAAAGAAGGTTATTAATGGTTTTTGTGAATTAAATTCAACTGTAAATACAAATGATAAAAACATTTTTTATTTCTTAAAATTCATATTTTTACAAATTGGTGTACTAATATCAGCTCATTATGTAAATTCATATGTTATTAAAATACCAAATTTAGCAGAAAAAGAAAAAAATTATTTTATTTATGGAAATTATATTTGGTCGAAAGTTAAAAAAGTCGTTAAAACTGAAAAGTATAACGGACAAATATATACATTATCTTTACATAATCATTTACTAACAGAAGCTGGTATTATTTCATAGGTGCTTTGAGTAATCCTTGGCAATTATAATCACATAATTCGAAATCTTCATACTTTAGTTCTTCAATCCATTTTATTTTTTCATCTATTGAAATATTAATATCAATATTTTTATTAATTTTTATTTTAGGAAACAAAAATGGTTTTCTTTCTAACTGATTATTAACAGCATCTATATGTTCTTCATAAATATGGCAATCACACATACTAATTGCAATTTCATGAGTATTATATCCACACACTTTTGAAATTATATATGTTAACAATGCAGTAGAAGCTATATTAAATGGTAAACCTAAAAATAAGTCGGTTGAACGCATATACATCATACAACTAATATCGTTATTATTACCTTTATAAAAATTATATAAAATATGACACGGTGGTAATGCTTGTTCTTTCAGCTGACAAGGATTCCAAGCATTTAAAATGATTCTTCTACTATTTTCTTTTTCAAGTTCTTCAAGTAAATAACGAAGTTGATCTATTTTACCATTAAAATTACGCCATTGATAACCATAGATTGGACCTAAATATCCTTCTTCATAATTACTAAAACCATTCGCATCTAAATATTCGCGACTTGAATTACCTTTCCAAATGTTTACTCCTTTTTCTTCTAATTCTTTTGAATTGACAGAACCTCTTAAAAACCATAATAATTCTTCTACAACACCTTTAAAATAAACTTTCTTAGTTGTTAATAATGGAAATGAATTATTAATATTAAATTTTAATAAATATCCAAAATAAGAATAAGTTATACCATTACGTGTTTTCTTACAAATACCTTCATTTTTTACAATATTTAATAATTTTAAATATTCGTATTCATCTATATTTGTTGTCATATTTATTTATATTAAATTATATTTAAATAATAATATGGATATTACTGTTTGTATATGTGTAATTATATTATTAATAATTATATTAATTATAATTATAATATTTAATAATAAAGAAAAAAAACCAGAAATGGTTATTGATTATAATGTTAAATTAAATATATTACATAGTAAACTAAATTTAAAATATGGTTCTTTTAATGAAGAATTACCAGAACAAAAAATGGCTGTTAGATATTTAAAAGGCAATGAAAAAGTTTTAGAAATAGGAGGTAATATTGGTAGAAATTCACTAATAATTGCAAGTATTATTATTAATAATAATAATTTTGTTTCATTAGAATCCGATAAAGAAATAGCAAACCAATTAATTGAAAATAGAGATTTGAATAAATTTACATTTGCAGTTGAAAATAGTGCACTATCTAAACGCAAATTAATTCAAAAAGGATGGGATACAAAACCAAGTGAAATTATTGAAGAAGGATATAAAGAAGTTAATATAATAAGTTATAATGAATTATTAGAAAAATATAATATTAATTTTGATACATTAATCTTAGATTGCGAAGGAGCATTTTATTATATATTAATGGATATGCCTGAAATTTTAAATAATATTAAACTAATTATCATGGAAAATGATTATAATGATATTACACATAAAAATTACATAGACGATCAATTAATAAAAAGAGGTTTTTACAATGAATATCGCGAAGCTGGTGGCTGGGGAGTATGTTATAATAATTTTTTTGAAGTTTGGAAAAAAATATAATTTTTTTATTTATTATATAAAAATAATATGTTTTTTGAATTATCTATGTTTTCTGGTTGGATTATTGTTTGGTTTGCATTTTATTATATAAATATTATTCAATATAATCCATTTCCATTTTTAATTTTAGCATTTATAGTAGGAACATCATATGGTGTTTATTATTTTATTATTAATAAAGCTAGCATAGAAATAATTAATAGATATATAATTATTAATTTTACATTTAAAATAATACCAGCAATATTAATTTATAATAATCCAATTAATATTTATGATATTTTTTTCGGATTTGCATTAGGAATAACTTTTATATTTTTTACAATTATTAATAATTTAAATATAATGAATGAATATTATAAATTTTTTGATAGTATGTTAGGAAAAAATAAAAATATTTATATTACAAACATAATTTATGACTATATAAATAAAAAATGAAATTATAATATATAAATTTTATAATAAAAATGCAAACAGGTATTATATCTTTTGGTGATAGAGTAGCTTGGAATATTAAATGTAATTTTACAAAAGATATTATATTAAATGAACTTCTAAATTTATATAATGTAAGAATTATACAAAAACATTATTATGTAATTGATGATAATAATATTAAACATTTGAGTAAAGCACCTCATTTAATTTCATTAAGAACAAACGGTAATAAATATTATATATATTTTAGTACATACAATGATATTCCTATCATTTATTTTATTGATATGAAAATTCACACAGGTTATGAAAAACCTAGAATTATATTAGGACGTGGGTTATTTGACAAATCTTTATTTAAAAATACATTACTTGATGGCGAAATGATTAAAACAACTGATAACAAATGGGTATTTATTATTAATGATATTATTGCTTATGAAGGTAATAAATTGGATAATGTTATTTTACCAGAACGTTTAAAAATTATATATGATATTTTAGAAAAAAAATATACATCTGATAGTATTTGTGATGTATGTTCTTATAAAGTAAAAAGTTATTATCATTTATCTAAAAAATCTTTGAATGAATTATTAACAATTTCAAAAGAATTAAATTATACTTGTCGTGGTATTTATTTTTCTTCTTATTATATTAAACATAAACCAAAATTATTTAATTTTAATGAAGATATTATTATAGCAGTTCAGAAAAAAGTTAAAGATACAACTGAATTTAAAGAATTAGTTTCAACGAAAGATATAATTATTAATCAACCCATTACAATTCCAACAAATATATTATCTACATCAAATATAATTCTCGAACAAACAATTAAATCAAATTATAAAGAATTATGGATTTCTAAAACAGATGATCCTGATATTTATAATGTTTATGATAATCATAATATTTTAACATCTAATAAAATAGGTGTCGCATTTATTGGAACTCTTCAAGAGAGTATTAAAATTAGAAATATTTTTAAAGATAAAAGTACTACGATAACTATTAAATTTAAATGTACTTATAATGAAAAATTTAAGAAATATAAACCTATCGAGCAAATTATTTAAAAAAAATGATTTAATGATTTATATAAATAAACATTATAATTACAATGTTTTATGCTGTTGCAAAAGGAATAAAAACTGGTATATACTCGACGTGGAATGAATGTAAGAAAAATATTGAAGGTATTGATGAACCTGTATATAAAAAATTTGATTTAGAAAAAGATGCTGAATCATTTATTGATGACTATATTAATTCATTATATGTATATACAGATGGATCTTGTATTAATAATGGCAGTAAAAATGCGAAAGCCGGTATTGGTATTTATTTTTCAAAAAGTGATAAGAGAAATGTTTCAAGAGAGTTGGAAGGTGAAAATTTAACAAATAATATTGCAGAATTAATTGCTGTAATTGAAGCAATTAATTTAATTAAAAAAGAAGATGTAAAAAATAAAACTATTGTTACTGATTCTGAATACGTAATTAAATGTGCTACAACATATGGAAAAAAATTAGAAGACAATAATTGGCAATCAAGTAAAAAAACAGATCCGCCAAATCTAAATTTAGTAAAAGAAATTTATAGATTAACAAATAAATATAATATTAAATATATGCATATAGAAGCACATACTGGTCTTAAAGATAAACATTCTATTGGTAATGCTAATGCAGATTTATTAGCAAATAGTGCAATTGGAGTTATTGAAAAGAAAAAAGAAACTAATAAAATTTATCTTAATGTTAAATTTGAAGATAGAAATATTGTGAAAGAGAAAGGTGCTAAATGGGATGTTGATAAAAAGAAATGGTATATTTATAGTGATAACGAATATAAAGATACATTGATTGAGAAAATGCAAGATATAAAAATGGAAGAAGAAGAAAAAATTTACTTAAATGTAAAATTTGAGGATAAAAATAAGGTAAAAGAAAAAGGTGCTAAATGGGATGTTGATAAAAAGAAATGGTATATTTATAATTCTAATCCAAATAAAGCAATGTTAATTGAAACTTATAAATAATTTTGTATTAAAAAAATAATAAAAAATAAAAAATGTGATTTTTATTTTGTTTTAAAATTATTTAAGCAAGATAGAAAAAGATCGTTTGTTTAATTATAATATAACAATGGTTTCAAATGGAAAAGTTTATGATATTGACATCTGGTTTTACAGAGAAATGCGTGATTTTCATAGTCGTTTTCTTACTGAATATACTTGGATGGTTAAGACAAAAGAAACTATTTACTACGCGCATTGGTCGAATTCAGTGATGTATGAGTTTCTTAATTCTAATGCAAATGACATATCAGATGTAATTAGAAACATGAAAATCAAGACTATTCGCGAGTACTTTAATACACAATCACTCTTTTAAATAATTTGCATATAAAGACAAAAATATTTTTGTCTTTTTTTTCTAAGTATAAATAAGAATGTCATCAAGAGAATCGTCTTTTAATAGCGACATAATAACTGAAGCTGATAGATTACGAGAAGAATCAAAACTTAAATATAGAATATTTAAACCTTTAATGGATAAAATTATTTCGGCATTTCCTAAAATTCCACCTGTAACAATTAAACATAATACTCTTTATGAAAAACAAACAGCTTTAAGTCATTTTTATAAATTAGAAGGTATTGTTAAATTAAGACTTTATTTAAAAGTATTATATAAATATTTAGGTGAAATAGAGCAATGTTTTTTTGAAGGTGCTTTTGTTATTGAAGATAATGATGATAAATTACTTGACATATTAATACAATCATCGAGTGTAAATTTAAAATATTTATCAACACATAATAAATTTAACGCAGAAAAATTTACTAAAACAATGAATACAATGGATTTAACTCTTGAAAAATATAAAAAAGAAATAACAGAAGATATGAAAGAAAATCCAAAAGAATATTTAGTAAATTATACATGTGATAAAGTATGTGAATCACATTTAAAAAGAAATGATATTGATTTTACTATAAGTTGTTTAGTTAAAGGTAATAAAAGAAAATTGTATCATTCTTTTAATAGAGAAAATGTATTATGGTATAGATTTACTCGAAATGGAAAAAAATATGTATTTTTAAAAACAACACAAACAAAAACAAGTAATCTTGATTATCAAATTTATGGTTATATGCATAGATTAGGTGAAAAAGCTACTATAAAATATCCTATAAGAAGTGAAGATAGTAAAATAGATCCTTCTTTTGGATCAATAGCTATAAAAGAAATTATTATTGATTCTAAACATCTTATTGAAAATCCACATATTGGTTTTTATAAAAAATCTGATAGCCATTATAATTATATTATATCTAGTATTAATAATGATATATATGGAAGACTTGGTAATGAATTTTTTATTCCAGAACTTTTAAATGATTTTTTTATAAAATATACGGTATACAATGATAATTGTACCGAAGAAAACAGTATGTGTACTGATAATATTTCAATATGTAAAAAAGGTACATCTGTATATATTTATGATGATGATAATAATAAAATATATCGTAAAAGTGATGATGAAACAGATTATCAAAAAGAAGAAATAAATTTAACAAAAAATGAAGATTTAGGTATAGACCTAGATTCAACCGAAGCAGATGAAAGAATACAAATATTAATTTCATTGCAAGCAATAGCAGATGATAATACTGACCCAAAAAATCAAGAAGAAGCAACCGAGTTATTAGAATTATTTAGAAATTGTATAAATACTCCAGAATTAATATCAAGGATATTAGGAATAATTAATAATGGAATAAAAGAACAAGCAGAAAATGTTGTATTTGAAGCACCATCTGTTTGTTATAAAGTAGGCAAACGTTGGGCTGGTGGAAAAAAATCAAAATAAAAATCAAAAGAATTTTATTTTTAATATAGAAGAACATATGGAAAAAATAAAACAAATAAAATTAGTTGAAAATTATGGAGAAAGACTTGGTGATGAATTTTTTATTCCACAAGAGTTAAATACATTTTTCACATTTATTGTAAATAACAAATTACTTCCAGCTGGAATTAATGTTAAAAAAGCAGGCGATATTGCATATATTGATACAGCTGATTTAAGACAACATAGTACTGAATATAGTATAAAAGAAGGAGGAAGGAGAAAAATAAAAACAAAATAAGTTTTATTTTATTTAAATAATATAGATAATATGAAGGGTAAAGAACTATTAAAAAAAGCGGTAAATATGTTAGTATCTAGACCTGACTATCTTTATGATAAAAGTGATATAAAAGGAAAAGAAATTGAATATAATGAAAATACAAAACAAGATATTTTAACATTAATAAAATATATACAATTATTATATCAATATTTAAACGTTATACAATTATGTTTTACAGCTGGATCTTTTATTATTGAAGATAATGAAGAAAAACTTCTCTATTTGTTATTGCAATCTTCTACATATAATCTAAGAGGTTTTTCATCGCATGAAAGTTTTGGACCTGTAAAAATTGAAAAAACAGTAAATAAAATAAAATTTACTTGCGAAAGAGTATGTGAAACAAATATCGTAGGTAAATTTAATAATGATCCTGTTAATATATCATGTAGTTATTCAGGCTTAAGTGATTCTAGAAATATTCGAAATATTAAATGGTATCAATTTATAAATAAAGAAAATAATATAAAATTTATTTTTTTTAAATTAGAAACAAGACCAACACAGGATTTTATTCACGCTATAAATGGCTATAATCATTATGTTAGACAGAAAGCTACTAAAACAGTATTTCAATCAAGAAGAGAAGATTGTAATAAAACAGATGATGGTTGTGGTTATACAAAAGCAGATTTTAAAAAAAATATAACAGAGTTAGTTTTTGATGATGGTGAAAAAATAGAAATTATAGAAAATTATGGTGAAAGAATTGGTGATGAATTTTTTATTCCACAAAAATTAAATGAATTTTTAATATCTATTTCACAAAATAAAAAAAAAATAGATATTACAAAAGCATCAGATATAGGATATATTACCGTCGTTTAGAACAATAAATCATTTATTTTTAATAATTACAATATATTTTATTGTAATTATATAGAATATGGGACAAAAGTGGTGGCTTGAAAATATGCTGGTTGACCTTCGTAGAGATTCATCAGGTAAATCTGTATATGCAAAAAGAGAAGTTCCTAATTTACCTTATGAAAAAGAATTTGATAATTTTTCACAAAGATTATCCAATGGTGAAATATATAAACAACCTCTTTATGATTTTAAAGACATGAATTATGATGAACGTAAAAAAACAAATATTAATAGATTAATAAAATACATTAATATTTTATATAAATATTTAAATGCTATGAATTTATGTTTTGTCGACGGCTCTTTTATTATTGAAGACAATAATAGTAATGGTATTTTTTATAATTTTTTTTTACTTAATATCTTAGCTTTTTCATCTAGTGTAAATTTAAAAGAACTTTCATCACATGAAGAATTTAATCCAGTTAAATATGAAATAACAGACAAAATTTCTAAGGTAAAATACACATGTGATAGAGTGTGTGAATCACATATTAAAGGTAAGCTTAATAAAAATAGTATAAAAATTTCTTGTAATGATCTAAAAAATGGAAAAGAAATAATATCAAAAAATATTGAAAATGTATTATGGTATAAATTTAATCATAATGATAAAGCATATGTTTATTTAAAATTAGAAGAAAAAAAAGATAAAATATTTAACTATTTAAAAAAAAAAATGGGTTTTAAAGGTGGAGATCTTGAAATTATTCCAACAAGAAATGAGGATTGTGGTGATAAATGTATGAGTAAAAATGAAAAAGACAAATTTATGTCAGATAATAATAAAGAATTAGTAATTACTGTTAATTATGAAGGATTATATTCAAGTAAAGAGACTAAACAACAAAACCTTAACTATACTTGTAATGACAGTGATATTTTATATAGAGAATATAGTCTAAATACCAAAGATAATTATGGTAATAGAATTGGCGATGAATTTTTTATTCCAAATGAGTTAAATTATTTCTTTTTAAAATATGCGTATGACGACAAAAATAAAATTAAATTAGATGATATTATGATAATACATAGATCAAATACTGTATATATTTATACTAAGGATGAATGTATAGAAAAAAATATTAAAACTATCCCAGAATTGCAAACAAGAGCATGGGCTGGTGGAAAAAAAACACATAAGAAAAAATAAATTTTTATGCACTACAAGAAGCACAATTCTTATTATCTCTCGAGCATACTTGTGAAAATTGTTGCGCTTGTGATGCTGGTAAACTACGAAGATAATAACAGCCTGTTTTTAGTCCATTTTTCCAACCATAAAATAAAGCTCCTGATAACTTAGCATATGTAGGAGATCCCATATATAAATTCATACTTTGACTTTGATCTACAAAAGGAGAACGTGCAACAGCATGATCTATAATTGATTTTTGTTTTATTTCCCAAATAGTTTTATAAACTTCTTTAAGATTATTTGGAATTCTTGCTATATTTTGAATAGATCCTCTATTACTAATAATTTCATTTTTCATTTCGGCATTCCATAAATTCAAATCTTTCAAATCTTTAATTAAATATTTATTAATAAGAGTAAAAGTTCCAGCTAATGTTTTTCTAATATAAATGTTTGATGTCATTGGTTCAAAACTTTCATTGTTATTTAGAATTTGTGATGTTGAAGCAGTTGGCATAAGAGCAACCAATAAACTATTTCTAATACCATATTTAATTACATCTTCTCTTAAACTATTCCAATCTAATTCGGGAGTAATATTCCACATATCAAATTGAAAAATGCCTTTACTGGTAGGAGAACCTTCAAAATTTTTATATGCTCCATATTTTTTTGCCAATTCAATTGATGTTTTTACTGCTGAATAATAAATATTTTCCATAATTTTTTTATTTAAAATAATAGCTTCATCGCTTTCATATGGAATTTTTAATTTATATAATAGATCAGCAAATCCTTGAATACCAATACCGATTGGTCTATTCTCTTTATTACTTCTTTCAGCTTCAATTGTTGGATAAAAATTTAAATCAATAATTTTATTTAAATTAATTGTAATAATTCTTACAATTTGTTGTAATTTATTATAATCATAAAAATTATTATCATCCAAGAAATTATTAACGGCAATACTTGCTAAATTACAAACTGCGTAATATTTATCATTAGATACTTCCATAATTTCAGCACATAAATTACTTGATTTAATTACACCAATATTTTTTTGATTACTTTTTTTATTTACATTATCTTTATAACAAATGTAAGGATTACCAGTTTCAATTAGAGATGTAATAATTTTTTGCCAAATTTTTACAGCACTAATTTTAGTTCTATATTTACCTTCTTCAACATATTTCATATAAAGTACTTCAAAATCTTCACCATAAACATCTGTTAATCCGGGTGAATCATCTGGACTCATTAAATACCATTCTTTATCTTCTTCAACATATTTCATAAATAAATCTGGAATCCATAAAGCTAAGAATAAATCTCTTGTTCTCAATTCTTCTGGTCCTGTATTTAATTTAAGTTCAAGGAATTCAATAATATCAACATGCCATGGTTCCAAGTAAACTGCGATAGAACCATTTCTTTTTCCACCTTGATTTACATACAATCCTACATCATTATATAATTTTAACATAGGAACAATACTAGAACTTCTACCAGAAGTAGAATTAATTAATGAATTTTTACCTCTAATATTTGAAACATGAACTCCAATACCACCAGACCATTTGCTAATAGTAGCACAATCTGTTAGTGTTTTAAAAATTCCTCCAAAATTTCCACTATCATCAGATGTCAATGAATCACTTGTTCCAAGTAAAAAACAACTGCTTAATTGAGACATTTTAAAACCAGAATTATATAAAGTAGGAGTAGCATGAATAAAATATTTTAATGAAATTAAATCATAGGTTTCTTTTACTAAATTTAAATCATTATCTTCATGATGAATAAAAGTTGCAACTCTCATCCATAAATATTGAGGTGTTTCAATAATATCATCATCTATTTTTTGCATATAAGATCGTTCTAATGTCTTAAATCCAAAGTAATCGATAATAAAATCTCGTTTTTCATCAATAAAAGAATTAATAACATCTTTATTGTCGTTAACGAATTTTAAATATTTTTGATTTAGATTATTTAATTTATTAATATAATCAGTGAATGTATTAATTTTATGAATAATTTTAATATTTTTTTGTAAATTACTTGCCAGAATTCTACCTCCAAGTAAATTATGTTCGTAATCACCAAAATTAGCACAAATATTTGCGGAATATAAATCTAATTCTTTTGTTGTAATATTATCACAAATATTAGAAATAGTTTTTTGTGCTACAATAGAAACATCAATATTTAAATCATCTAATAACTTAGATAATCTATTTGTAATCTTGTCAAATTTGACAGTTTCGATGGTCCCATTTCTTTTAATAATATTTACCATATATATTATATTAATATATTCTTTAAATATCAGCCCTTATATCAAAAAAATAATAATAAAAAATTTATGTTCTATTTTTTAAAAAAAAATAAAAAAAATGATACTAAACTTTGTTGTTAATTATAACAATGTTTGAAGAAACAACGTTCATCAACGAATTTGTTTGCTATTACACCGGAAATACTCACGAGGAATATGATTTGACACTGATTTTTGAGAAATATGTGAACGATTTTCTGATTAGTTCTTGTGATGGTGTTTACGAATATCTAGCCGAGTCGTATGGAACAGAAGAAGATCTGAAGGAGATACAAGAAAATACCCACGATTTGGAGTTAGCAAGGTCTATCGTCTCTCAATTATTATATGAGAAATTCTACGACACAGTACTTGACTTAGTTGTAGATAAATCTCAGAGCGACGCAGAGACTGACAACGATGAGTAGGTAGTTGCAGAAAAAATAAGGGCAAAGTAATTTTTTGTCCTTTATAAAAAAATGATTTATTTTTATTTATAAATATCATACAAAATCAAAATGTTTGATGAAGAAATATTTATCGAAAACTTTGTTAAGTATTATCTTGATAATAGTGATTATGCTTATGATGAAACAAGCATGTTATATAATGATTATATCGAAGAAATTGTATCTTCAAATACACAAGAAATAAATGAATTTATTATTTGTAAATATGATAATCCTACAAATGTTGATATAAATGAAAGTATTCAAGATAGAGTAGCTGAAATATTATATGATAGATTCTATAATCAAGCAGAAGACGCAATAGTCAATCAATATGAGAGTGAAGCTGATACAGAATGAAATAATTAAAAATCAATATTTACATCAATTTTATAATTAGATGTATTATTGATTTTTGAATATTCAGATACTCTTTTTTCAAAGAAATTTGTTTTTTGATCTACTGAAATTTTATCCATAAATGAAAATGGATTTTTAGAATTATAAATTGATTCATATCCAAGCATATTTGATAGACGATCTGCAACGAATTCAATATATTCTGTCATTAAAACAGAATTCATACCGATCATACTACAAGGAAGAGAAATTGTAATAAATTCTTTTTCAATTTCAACTGCATCTTTAATCATTAAATGTAATTCATCTTTACTCATCTTATTTTCTAATTTACTATATAATAAACATGCAAATTCACAATGAAGTGCTTCGTCTCTTGAAATGAATTCATTACTCATTGTTAATCCAGGTAAAAGATTTTGTTCTTTAATCCAATAAATAGCACAAAAACTACCTGAAAAGAATATACCTTCCATAATAGCAAATGCAACTAAACGTCTTGCAAATGTAGCAGTTGTATCACTTAACCATTTGATACCCCATTCCATTTTTTGTTTAATACACGGAATATTATTAATAGCGTTGAATAAATTATTCTTTTCATCTTCGTCTTTAATTAAAGTATCGATTTGAATCGAATAAACTTCACTATGAATATTTTCCATCATTCCTTGAAATTGATAAAAATATTGAGCTTCTAAAATAGAAATATCATTAATAAAATTATTGAAAATATTTAAATTTACAATACTATCACTACCTGCAAAAAATGCCAACACATTCTTAATAAAAAGTCGTTTGTTATCATCAAGTTTTTCCCAATCACTTAAATCTTTTGAAAAATCTACTTCTTCTGCTCTCCAAAATAAAGCTTCTTGTTTTTTATACATATCCCAAATATCAATATGTTTGATTGGAAATAGACAAAAACGCTGTTTTTCATTTAATAATGGTTCATTAGAATCAACATTATTTTGTGTATGTGCGTATTCTTTAATTATTTGTTCCATTATTATAATATATATATTTATTTTTTATATATTAATATTTTTTAGGTACATTATTTTTAATATTTTTTAAATATATGTTATCATTTACTAACATAAATACCATAATATTTAAATTAGTTCTCATATCATTTAAATTAGTATTTATATTATCTATACTATTATTTATATTATTGAAACTATTATCAATACTATTATTCATATTTGATATTTCTTCTAATTTTTCTTCGATTATTAATAATAATTAAATCACTTTTTATATATTAGTGATGAATTTATTATAGTATTTTTATCTTTTATTTCATTTTCTAATTCTAATGTAAGTTCTTTTGTATAATTTAATTTTGTTTCTAAATGTTTTATAATTTCTTCTTTTTCATTTAATACATTTTGACATTTTTCAGTAATAGTTAATTTATTTTTTAAATTATTTTCAAGCTCGGCAATAATTAAATCTATTTCTATATTATCTTTTTCTAAATTTATACTTGTTTGAAGCATTTTTTCAGCATTTGATATAAATGATTGTTTAGTATAATTTAAATATTCAAGTTCTTCTATTTTTTTTTGTAATAATTTAATTGAATTGTCGTGATTATGTATAATACTATCTATTGTAAAATTTTTATCATCTAAAATATTTTCATATTCTCTAATAATGTTATTTTTATGATTAAGTTCAATTTCTAATTCTTTTATTTTCTCATCTTTTAATAATATTTCTGATTCAAAATTATTAATAATATTATCTTGTTCTTTTATTTTATTTTCAAGATCTTTAATAATAATATATTTTTCTTTTAAAACATTTTCTAATTTAATGCATTTATTTGTATTAATTTCAAAATTATCTTTATTTTCTTTTAAAGAAACACTACTTATAATATTTTCATTATTATTTAATGAAAGTTTTAAATTAATTATTTTTTCAAGTTGTTGAATGATTATATTTTTTGCCATTGGTGATTATAATATATATATATTTATATAAAATTAAAATATCTAAAAATAGATAAATGTCATGGATTCTCAAATCTATTTATAGATCTTGGTGCTGGTTATTTAAAATAATTCCTGAAAAATCAATAATATTTAATCCATATAACGATGATGACAATGATTATATTATTACAAATGAATTGAGAAATAACAAACTTCTTTTTTTTAGAAAAATGTCTCCGCCAGATAATCATCATAACATAGAACATATAGAACTTTGTAATAATGAAAAAAAAATAATTCGTGTTTTAATGAATTATCCTCATCCTAATATTGTTTCATATTACAAAATTCATGATAGATATATTGATATGGAATTGTTAGATACTAAAAAGGATTTCAAAAAACATAAAAAAGAAATAATAAAAATCATGCAAAATATAAAAATATATTTACAAGATTTAGGCGTTCTTTATATCGACTGGAAATATGATAATATTGGATATAGCAAAAAAGATCAAACTTATAAATTATTTGATTTTGATGTATCTGGATTAATAGATAAAAAAAAAAATAAATGGATAATAAAACCACCTAATTATTGGAATTATGACAATGCAATTAAACATAATAAATCAGATCCTTATGACATTGATGATTATTGCTTCAACTATTGGATTATTAATTAATTTTTTTAAATTAGATTTTTTTTATTATATTTTTAATATAATTAATAATATTATTATGTTTAATGAATTTATTTATGAATTGCCAATTCATAAAAGAATTATAATTATTGGCGACGTTCATGGAGATATTAAAAGATTTAAAAATATTCTCATTAATAAACAAATTATTAATAATGATTTAGAATGGATTGCAAGACCACCAGAAACAATAATAGTTCAATTAGGGGATCAAATAGATAGTTTAAATAGAAATACAAATGAAGATTGGGAAGTTTTAAAAGATTATGAAATGATTTATTTTACAGAACATTTAAATTTAATTGCAAGATCAAAAGGTGGATATTGTATATCATTAATTGGAAACCACGAATTAATGAATGTAATTGGTGATTTTTCTTATGTATCAAAAAATAGTATTACTGACACGCGAACTCAAATGTTTAAACCAAAAGGTTCAATGGCATTAATATTAGCAAAAAGACCAGTTATTTTAAAAATTGGAGATTTATTATTTTGTCATGCAAAATTAGATTTATCTCATTTAAAAATATTACAGAAATATGGTAAAGATTTATGTTATATAAATCAAATATGGAAAAAATTATTAGAAAATGAAACTATAAATGTAGAAGATAAAGAGATAATTGATAATATTATTATAGGTCCAACAGGAATATTATGGAATAGAATGGAAAATAATAAAGAAATGACTGATATATTATTTAATGAATTAGGTATAACATATATGTTTTTAGGACATACAACATATGATAAGATACAATTAAAAGATAATCAAATATGGTATTGTGATACTGGATTATCTCGTTCATTTGGAAAAAAAAATTACCAATTTTTAGAAATAAGACTCAAAACTATTAATATAGAAACAATTAATGACGAATAAAAATGTATAAAAATAAAAGAAATAATATAAAAAAATGATGAATTCTTATTTAAAAAACAATGTACTACTTCCAATGTATGTTCGCGGTGGTGAATTATATGAAGATGAAGAGATTCATGGTTATGATTACTATGTATCTAACTCTGTATATGAATCAAATCCCGATGATTATATTTATGAAGATGAAATGGATTTGCTATCAATTGCATATCAAGATCAAATGAGAGTGTCAAGCATCACTATTACATGAGTTGAATCAAGATATATAAATCCATTTTTTGGATTTTTAATTACCAATTTTTTCTAAATTCTTTTTAATACTTCTTTTTATTTTTTTAATATGAGTAGCTAAATTATTATCACTTATTAAATTAGGATTTTCTTCAAATTTTCTTATTATTTTTTTTAAATTTTTTATTTCTTTTTCTGTTAAAATTGGATAAGATTTATCAGTAATTTGATTACCTATATTTTTTATATATTCTATATCGTCTTTTGAAATTGGTTTTTTATTATCAGATATTGATTTAATAATTAAATTTGGACTTTGAATTGAAATTGGATTTAAAACTTTTAATTCTGATTTTTGACGTAATGGTTGTAATTTAATATTTAAAGGTTGTATTTTAGAATTACTACTAGATCTATTACTGATATCATTTAATGATTTTATTAATCTTACTGAATGTTTTTTACTGTTATCTTTTGCAGATGTTGCATATTTTATTTTTAAATCTTCTATTAATTTTTCAGATTTAAATGATTTATGTAATATTTCTGTTAATATGCTTAATTTAAAAAATAATAAACACATATCATTATAATGATTAATATCAAAATGTTTACCAAATATTAATTTTATAAACCATACAACATATGAATGTAATAATATTGTTTCTTTATCAGTTTCATTAAAAATTCTGTCAAAAAAACCTGTAAATTTTTTATTTTCTATAATTTTTTTATTATTTAAACCTATAATTTTTATATAATTTGTTTTTAATTGATCTTCATCATATTTATCATAAATATTATCTTTATAATATTTCATTGATAATTTTTCATCATTATCATATATTGAAAAATCAAACAATAAAAACTTTATTAAAGTTTTATAAGCTGGTAATTTTTTTAATTCAATAATTTTATCTAATAACCCATTATTAATATATTTATCTGCATTTGGTAATTTTAATTTTAAATAATGTAAAATTTTATCCATTTCTTTATCATCAGTATCTTTAAATAACTCATTTAATTCAAGTATTGTTTCTTCATATCCATCTTTATCCTTTATATCTTCAATATATTTTAGAAATAAATAGGTTTCGTCATCTTCAAGTAAATCTTTATCACTGTCAATAATTTCTTTTAAAGATTGAGAACCACTACCTCCTTTCTTAGGCGGCTCTTCATCAAATGCTGAAAATTCACTTGGATAAAAATCAGGATCATCATTAATAGCAACTAATAATACATTAAATCTTTCTATTATTGAATCATACATTTTATACCGAAATCGATCAAAGTTAACATCCGGTACATTATTTGATATAGGTAATACAGGATTAAATAAACCTAAATCTATTGGTAATTTTTTTCGATTATATATTTCAACCATATTATTATATATCTTATCAATTACATTACTATCTTTAGCATTGGATGTAAACTCTCTAATAAAACTTACAACTTCCGCGTCAATAATTTTTAATGTTCCGTCAGGATTTACATCAAAAAAATCTAAATTTGATTTTTTTATATTACATAATCTATGAGCCCATGCATAGTTTATTCTGACTAATATACTTATAAATATAAGTTCTCTTCTATCTTTTATAGTAATTCCTCCTGGAAAATTATATATAGATTGCATTACATCAGAAACAAAATTTCTGTCTAATGTTGCATTATTAGGAAGAATTAAGTGTTGATTATAAAAAATAAACCATTTTTTTAAATGACTATACATCATAATATTTAATAACCATGGATTGATTGTTATTGAGCCCGCTGTTGCATCTGGTCTTGGATTACAAGGTAAAATGTGTTCGCACTGTGGATAAATATTATCAATAGTACAACTTTCTTTAACCCATGGGAAATAATTATGAGGCATAAGTTCCTCATTAAATTCATTCATACATTGACTTCTAAAAATACTTATATGAGGTGGTACTGAAAGACTACAAATATAACATTTTGTATTACCAAAACATTGTAATTTTCCTAATGTTAATTCGCATTGCTCTACGTCTTCTAATTGATAATAATTATGTGTTAGTTTTCTAAATTTTCGAATTTCAGCATAAACTTCATTTGTTAATCCTCTAATATTTTTTGGTGCTAATATTACTTTTTGTTTAGCAGGCATTGTAATCTATAATTAGTATATAAATATAAAAATAAATTAATCATCATCTATGAATACACATTTTGTTTTTTTTGATAAATCATTACAATCATCAAATTCTTCTTGAGTTTCTTCAATTAAATCATAATCAATATAATTATTTATTTTATATCCATTTGATTGGTAATATTTAATTCTTTTATTGCCTTTAAATTTAAAGAGTGAAAAATTATCATATATATCAATACATAATGGAATATATTTACGAACTTCTTTTTTTTCTCTTAAAATTCTCCCTACTGACTGTTGAATATCTCCAATTGGACTAGCTAATATTACAGTATTTAATGTAGGAATATTAAGACCTTCGCTACTCATTTGATAAGTAGCAAGAATAATTTGTTTTGTTGCTGAAATATCTAAATCACACATTTTCATGCCTCCAATATAATAACCATATGAAGCAATATTGTCATTTTTAATTAATTCTTCTAAATCTTTTAATTGATTTTTTCTTTCAGATAATATTAATATTTTTCTTTCAGGTTCTTTTTTTAACACATCTTTTAATAAGTTAATAATAAAAATTGTTCTTGGTTTAAAATTACATATATTATTAATCATTGAAACCATATTAGGACTTCCATTATACATCATTTTAACATAACTATAATCTAAATCATGCACATAATATTTATGTAAATTAACAATCATATCACAATCATCTGCATTATTTTTAATTTTGTAAACTGATTTTCCCAAATACCATTCAAAAACTTTTCTAAGCCCATCTTTTCTATTTAAAGTAGCTGATAACCCTAATGTAATTCTAATATTCATTTTTCTAAAAGCTCTTGAAAATACTTCTGAAGCAATATGATGACATTCATCAATAATAACTAAACCAAATTCTTTGAAAATTTCAGGATCATAATCTCTGATAGCAAGAGATTGAAGTGTAGCAATAACAATATCTTTATCTTTAATATCAATTTTGCTTTGTTTAATTTTACCAATACGAGCATTAGGTACAAAACTTTTAATACTATTAATAAATTGTTCGTTTAGGAAATCTTTATGTGAAATAAATAAAGTTTTTTTCTTAAAATAACATGCTACATAAATTGCCATGATAGTTTTGCCAAATCCACAAGGAACACTAATAATACCGCCTAACTTTCTTTTTTTATCTACATTTTCAATAAATGCATCTATTGGTTCTTGTTGTATTTCTCTTAATTTTCCATTAAATTCTAATAAAGGACAATCGATACCATGTCCTAATTTATCATCTAATGGAAACCCAAATTTTTCAATACCATAACATTTAGGTACATATAATTTAGTGTCATTTTCCATATAAATTGGATATTCTTTTTGACTAGCAAAAGCATTTGAAAAAACCTTTGGACTTACTAATAATTCACTTTTAATTTTGTTGATAATATCTTGATTATTTTCGGTTTTTTTAATACCATAACCCTTATTATTTAGAGTAGTTATTAAATTCATCATTTTAATAATATCTATTTATTTTTATATATAATTTATATAGTAAAGATGATAATAAATTTTCTTAGGGCATTATTAATATTATTATTAGTTTATATAATAGTTGTAGATATAGAAATACCTATTATAATTAATACACCAACCAATCAATTATTTATAGCAATTTTAATAATAGTTGTTGTATTAGTAGTTGATGAGATAATTGGACTATTATTAGGATTAATGTTTTTAATTTTATATTTTAAATTTTATCAAAAGAAAGTTCATTCAAACCAGACTGATCCATTTTCACAATATCTTTTAAACCCTTTCGTTGATGCTATAAATAATATAACAAATACAGCACACCCATCAGATGCTAAACCATTGGCTAATTCATTACAACCAGTAATACCGGAACATTTTGTTTTAAATTCTTCAAATGGCGATACAACATTAATGCCATTTGTTTCAAATGAATTATTAAGAGCAGCACAAACAAATATTTATGATGAAAAAAATTATAATACTGAAATAATACAAGATGGTAATTTTTATGGAATACAAGGTTTAAATAGTGATAATAAACATTATTCAGCTTTTGATAATGATTTTAAAAAATATAATGAGGTTTTATAATAAATTATAAAAAAATAACGCATATATTGCAATAAAAATTAATAATAATTTTACAAAATAATTATTGGCATCTAAAATTAAAGAAAAATTTTCTGGAATTTTAGATAAAATAGTAGAATAAATATATGGATTTATTATTATAGCAACAATAATACAAATTATAACAGATTTAACTATTAATTCGTTATCAATATAGCATTTTGTTTTTTTTACTTTTACAACTGGTTGAACTTGTTGTATTGGTTGTTGTACTGGTTGTTGTATTGGTTGTTGTATTTGTTGAACCGGTATTTGATCGTTTATTTTATATTTATTATGTGTTTCATTTATTGCTAATTCTTTTTCAAATTCATTTAAAACATCTCTTATCATTGGATCATCGTTTATTTCATCATTTGCATTACCAACTGTTTTTAATGGTATTTTCTCAATAGGTGTAATCATATGATTTTGTGATTGTTGTTGTGGTTGGGATTGTTCCATTTTATAATATTATGATATTTTAATATATATATTAAAATTACGCAAATATTTTATCAAAAAACGTCTTTTCTGTTATTTTATTATCAGGTTTTACATTAGTACTATATTGTTCTAATGGACTATTATTGCAATTTGTTGTTTTTACTTTATATTTAAAGCAAGTATCCTCTAATTTAAATATTTTACCATCTATATCCTCTGGTCTTGGTGCATAATATAAAACACAATTATCTTTACATACTCTATTGAATAAAAGTGCTAGTGAAACACCAAATAATGAACTTATAAAAATTTGTCCTGTCTCATTGTAAAATAAACGGTCAATAATATCTTTTGTATCTATCATTTAATCTATTTAAAGTTTATTTTTTTATATTATTGGTTGTTCTATAGCTTTATCAGTACATTTTGTTTCTTCTACTTGATATTTATAACACACATCATTCTCATTTCTATAAACAATTTTATTAACATTATATGGTGTAGGATATTTAATTATTATTTTTGGTTTTGGTGTAGATACATATACATATAAAATACCAACTGCAAATGAAATTATAAAAGCAAATATGTTAAATCTAAATACCTTTTCAGTATTTTCCATTTATATTCTAATAAATAATAAATATAATTGTAATAGAATATTAATAAAATGTCTTTAAAATATTATTATACTCTTTTAAAATATGCAGCTATAATAACAATATTAGTATTATTAATTTATTATAAATATATTACATTTGGATCATTTAATTTTATAATTACATTAATTTTCAATTTTATTATTACACCAATTTTAGTAGTATATGATGTAATTTATATGTCAGTAAAAGGTGTATTGCAATTTTTTATAAATTTAAAAGATTTTTTAATTCAATTATATAAAACTTTTATGACTTATTTTGGTATATTATTTAGTTTTATTAATTATATTAGTTTATTACTTTTATATCCCGATGAATTACTTTAATTTTTTTCTATTAAAATCACCTGTATATATATCTGATACTTCAATATATTCAGGTCTTTCTAATGATAAATATTCATATAAATCTTTTATATTATTAGATTCCTTCCATTTATTAAATAAAACCAATCTTTCTTCTAAATATTTAGTATAAACTTTTTCATTATTTTCACGAATATTTTGATAATTTTCTAAATAATATTGCGTATTTTTTTCTTTTTTTATATCAGATTTTTTTTTGCTATTATTATATTTAGTAATTTTATTAAAAAGTTTAATTTTATTTTGATCGTTTTTTCTATATATATTATCAATTAATATATATCCAATATCTTTAACACTTTTATTCATTTGTTTATTATCTATATATTATATTTTTTTTGCGTCATATATAATTGGCTGTGATGTTTCAAAAATACTTTTATAAAAATCATTTAATTGTTCGCTAGGAGTTAGTGTTTCTTCATATTGTGAAACTGGTAAATATTTTATTAACATTTTTGGACTATTCATATTCGCATATTTATTTTCATAATATGTTTTAATAATCAGTATTGAACCTATAAATAATATAAATAAGGCAATAGATTTCATTTTATTTATATTTATAAAAAAAAAACTTAATTTTTAAAAAAACATCTAAAAAAGCGTCTTAGTCATGTAGTATTCTCTTGTGCTACAACTGTCTCAACAGCTGGTTCTACAACTGGTTCTACAACTGGTTCTACAACTGGTTCTACAACTGGTTCTACAACTGGTTCTACAACTGGTTCTACAACTGGTTCTACAGCAGGTTCTACAGCAGGTTCTACAGCAGGTTCAACAACTGGTTCAACAACTGGTTCTACAGCAGGTTCTACAGCAGGTTCAACAACTGGTTCAACAACTGGTTCTACAACTGGTTCTACAACTGGTTCTACAACTGGTTCTACAGCAGGTTCAACGGTTGGTTCAACAACTGGTTCTACAACTGGTTCTACAACTGGTTCTACAACTGGTTCTACAACTGGTTCTACAACTGGTTCAGGAGTTGGTTCTACAACTGGTTCTACAACTGGTTCTACAGCAGGTTCTACAACAGGTTCAGTTGCAGGTTCGCCTGTTGGTTCAGTTGCAGATTCAAAAACAGGTTTTATTTCTTCATTTGCTAGTTTAGAAGCAGTCCATGGATCTGGTTGTGATAAATCATCTGCTATATTTTCTGGTTTTTGTGCTTTAGCTTTAAGATCAGCTGTACGTTGTTCGAACATTTCATCCTTGCTTTGCATATTTTGTTTATATTCTTTCATTAAAGTATTTAATTGAGTTTCAGAATATTCTTGATCGGCTAAATCATTAGGATTTGGAGACCACGGACACCAGCAACCAACTTGACATATATAAATATCGAACTTATCATCATATCGTTTTATAAATTGGCTACGATTTTTAGCTTCATCGAGAGTATCAAAACTACCGCGTACTTTTATGCCCCGCATAGAAGTTTTAAAATTATTATCTCTATGAAAGTCAGCTTCAATATCAGCACTATTAGTAGTTTTAAAGAATTTATATTGAGAATCCATTTCATCCTTATTAAAAATATATTCATGATTAGAACGAATATTTTTAATTAAATCAACAGATTCAGGATATTTAGTTTCTAAACATTCAAGAAGTGTTTTAATATCTTTTCCAAAGTTCTCAATGAATTTTGAAAAATAATAAGCTTCTTTATCTTTTAAAATATCTTCGGGACTTAAAAAAGAAATTAAACAATAATTTTGTCCGCGTATCGGTTTATCTTCATCGAGATAATCCTTTGTTTTTGTTGAAACAAGTACTTCCTCCATATCTAATAATTATATATATTAAAAAATCTTATATCTTTTTTTATTCTAAATAAAAAATATTTTATAATATTAGTATAAAATATGAATAATCAACCTTCATACAGTTTTGATATATGGGAAGCTTTAATCCGCATTCTTAAATACGCCATTGAAGCAATAGTAGTTGCCTTTGCTGCTTATGCTCTACCAAAAGAAAAATTACAATTTAATGAAATATGGATGATAGCCTTAACTGCCGCTTGCTTATTCTCCATATTCGATTTAGTATCTCCATCAATATCAGCGGGTGCTCGCCAAGGCGTTGGTCTAGGTGCTGGTTTCCGCCTAGTTGGTTTTGCCAGTTAAAGTGATGGAATAATTTTATAATTTAATTCTTCGCATATTTTTTTCCATATTTGATCCTGTACGTATAATTTTTCTCTGCTTTTCAACAATGGAAAGAATTTAAGATATTCATTTAAACCTAAAATTTGAAAAAATTTATATAGTACATAACTATATGATAAAAAGTTCTTTCTATCTTTGGGACAATGTTTCAAAAAAGGACCTTGAATTTCTTTAAACATAGAACATAATTTTTCTTCTAATTCTGTTGAAAATTGTGGTGTTGGTATACCATTAATACGATTAATAATATAATTAATATGTTCGTAATATTTATTAATTCTTAATCTTTTTAATATTTCTCTCATTTTAGCATAAGTAATATTTTTAGTATCATGTATTTTTTCTTTTTTAATTTCATTTAAAATTTTTTCAAATACATCATTTGGTATATCAGTACTTTCTTTTCCTTGTACTTGATTACACCATTCTCTAAAATGATTTATTCTTTTATAGCTAAAATGCGATGTGTCTTTTGTATTTTGTTTTAAAATTGGTCTGTTTTGTTCTACTAATAATAATTCTTGATATCCACAAGTATTACATATCATAATTGCATCATGTTGTAAACATATTAGTGGTATATTACATTTTCTACATATTTCATTATTTTCTTGATCTATTTTTTTAATATGATATTTATTAGTTATTGCTAGATATTTATCTACTAAATCGCTTTTTTCAATTATTTTATCATCATCATTATCGTTTTCATTGTCATTATTATTTTCATTATTAATAATAATTTCTTCTTTAATAATATTGAATGATTCAAGTATTGATTTAGTTTTTAATTTAGGTGGTATTGTTTTATTTGGGACTGATATACTTGACTGTTTTTCAAGCATTTCATAATAATTAAATAATATATCACTAGTATTTTCATAATATTCAATTTCATCAAAATGATTAATATTATTTATTTGATCGTTTATATTTTTTAATTCTTCCTTGATTTTTATATTACTATTCCATAATTCATTATATAAATTATCATTTTTAATATTATCTATATTATATTTAATAATTTCATCAGTAATTATTTTATTGTTTGTTTCTAAAATATATATTTTATCCATAAAATTTTTGTCATCTATAATTTTTTTTGTATAACTAGAAATAATTTTATTATGCATTGCATCAAGAGTTGACAAATCTTTTGTTATATCTACGTTTTGAAATCGTTTCTTAGATGTTTTATCTTTAAACATTTATAATAATAAAAAATGCGAATATGCTTTTATATATCTTATTAAATATATTTTTTTCTCCTATTATAGTATAAAGAATATAGCATAAATGGGTGGTGGTCTTCTTCAACTTGTTGCTTATGGTGCTCAGGATGTTTATTTAACTGGCAATCCTCAAATAACTTTTTTCAAAGTCGTATATCGCAGACATACAAATTTTGCTATGGAAGCAATTCAGCAAACTTTTAGCGGAACAGTGAATTTTGGCGGAACTGTTTATTGTCAAATTTCTCGAAATGGTGATTTAATTCATCGTACTTATTTACAAGTAGATCTACCTGTTTTAGGAGGAACATTATTAACCGATCATTCATATGTCAATTTTGTTGGACTTCGCTTATTAAAAGCTATTACTATCGAAATAGGAGGACAACAAATAGATAAACATTATGCAGATTGGTTATATATATGGAATGAACTTTCTCTACCCATTGGTAAACGTAATGCTTATTATAATATGGTTGGTGCTGATAAAGATTTAGTCAATGTCGGTGCTAATTCAATCAATCGATCAACAACCACTTTATTCATACCATTTGAATTCTGGTTCTGTCGCAATATTGGTCTTGCCCTTCCGTTAATTGCTTTACAATATCATGAAGTAAGAATTAAAATTGATTTCGCCCCTGTAACTGATTGTTTATATAAAACTGTCGATGGTACTTCAGTTGCATCTGATTATTCATCTGTTGCATTATCTAATGCTAATATATGGGTTGATTACATATATTTAGATACTGATGAACGTCGCAAATTCGCCCAATTATCTCATGAATATTTAATAGAACAATTACAATTTACTGGTGCTGAAAATTTATCTTCAAGTACTAATAGCATTAAATTAAATTTCAATCATCCTGTAAAAGAATTAGTATGGGTTGGCAAATTTAATGGAAGTTCTGGTTCTGCTCGTGCTAATAATCAATGGTATAATTACACATGGCCTTATGATGGCGCTCCTTCTCAACCATTCTCAAATTCTCTTTTCGGATGGCCCCAAGAAGGTGTATTCGATACTACAACTATTGGTTCATCTAATATAGGACTTGCTACATTTACAACAACTGGTGCTACTGCTAGTAATATTTCTAATTTACTTAATTTCGGTATTGAACCATATATTGATTCAAGTATATGCACCAGTAATATTAATCCATTCAGCACTTGTTTATTACAATTAAATGGAAATGATCGTTTCAGTGTTCGCGCTGGTAATTATTTCAATTTAGTTCAGCAATATCAACATCATACTAATATTTCTCTAAATCGTGGTATTAATGTTTATTCATTTGCTCTAAAACCAGAAGAACATCAACCATCCGGTTCACTAAATATGTCTCGCATAGATACTGCCGTATTACAAGTATCACCTTTACAAAACGTTTCTGGAAGTATATTAATATACGCAGTTAATTACAATGTTCTTCGTATTCTTTCAGGTATGGGAGGATTAGCGTATTCTAATTAAATTTATCATTATACATTTTTTTTCTCCTATTATAGTATAAAGAATATAGCATAAATGGGTGGTGGTCTTCTTCAACTTGTTGCTTATGGTGCTCAGGATGTTTATTTAACTGGCAATCCTCA
>Ga0209189_1000231_pt1 | contig 48676 bp, 82 predicted proteins | sample C_130820_EF_Meta_FD_187308 | JGI IMG/M metagenome (GOLD analysis project Ga0209189, IMG submission 187308) | Freshwater microbial communities from Lake Croche, Canada to study carbon cycling - C_130820_EF_MetaG (SPAdes) (version 3) | ecosystem: Environmental > Aquatic > Freshwater > Lake...
TACAGGACTTGGAGATGTAATTCCTTCTAGTGCCGCTGACGCAGCCTTTGCAGGCGGTGGTAAGTTGTATGAAATGGGTAAGGCAACGGGTCGTGCTGTACTGAATCCTTCAGAGGAAAACCTAAAGTCAGCAGCAATTAACCTTGCTCCACCTGTCTTACAAGGACCAATGGACGTTGCTTGGTATCAGAAGAACGGAATGGCATACAGCAAGAACCCTGAAAAGCTCAAACCTACTGCTGTTCGTAATGATACTGATGTGTTGTTGAAGAAGATTGGCTTTACTGGTATTAATGAGTCTGCTCAAAAGCAGAAGCAGTACCAGCAAGCACAGCTTGATTCTGCTTATACAGAGTTCCGCTCTGCTGCAATGCAAACCATTGCACAGGACTTATTCCGTAATCGTCCAATAGACCAAAAGACTTTGGATAAATACTTTAAGACTGGTCAAGGCGATCCCAAGACCTTTGAAACGGAACTTAATAGGCTGGCTATTGAACAGAACATGTCTCCACAAGATTACCTGCTGTTAAGACAAGCTGCTTCTAACAAGATTCCTCAACTGCGTAGCTTACAACGGAGGACTCAGTAATGGCTAGTGTTTTAGAAGAACTCTTTAAAGAAAATCTTAATAATCCAAATGAGGCAATGGGACAGCAATATTCATACCTTCGTGATATGAATAGAACCCCTACCATGGACCTGTCTCTTAATCTGCCAGAAAACCATAATGGCAATTATCAGGGTTGGGAAAATCATATTAAAGTTAACCCTTTTTCTGAAAACCCAAGAAATACTCTGTCACATGAACTGCAACATGCTGTTTATAACATTATGGATGGTCAAAGATATACTACTGAAAGAAAAGGTAGTAGTATGACACCAGATGAACGAAGGTTTTTAGAAGGTCATAATAAACTAAATCAAGAAACTAAAATTCCTATGGAAGGTCTTAGTAGGTATCGTCGCAGTCCCAATGAACGGCAAGCTTTTGGTGTAGCAAACTCTAATTATCCATATAAAGAGAACTACGAAGGTAGTCCCCATTTAGACGCAACTTTAGCTACTGAACAAGCTATTTTGCTTGACCTAGCTCAACGAGCACTTAAGAGTGACCGTGCTCCTGCACAAGTTGCTCCTAAGACTGACCCAATAGACAGCGCAATTAATGCTGGTTCTGAAAAGTTGATACAGTTGAAAGACTGGGCAATGAAGTATCTTAAGAAATGAAAAAAGCCCCCACGGCCTTGCAGCTATGGGGGCTATTTTTTTGCCTATTCTTCTTTCATCTTCATAAAGATAAACCTAAAGCACAGGATGTTTAGAGCAATGAGGTTTTCATAATCCTCATCGTCATCTCCAGTAACATGCTCAATGCCTATTTGAATACCGTTAATCATTTCTACAAGAATTACTCTCATACGCCACAGCTTCCACCGTGACCTGTGAATTCACAGATGTCAACTTCATCAAAGATCATGTCTTTGCTCTTGATGGCGTCTTCATATGGGACACTCGTGAGAGGTTGTCCGCCTCGGCTTCCGTCTGGATAGCAAGTGAAACCTCGCAGTCTTGGGGCATACTTTGCAAGAGTTTCTGTAAAAGACTGTACGCGCTTGTCATTGTTTCCAGCACTTCCCCAGGAGGGTAAATTGATGGTTGACGAGATTGACATGTCAACGTAATCTTGAATGTCTGCTTGGAATTTGATTCGTTGTTCATAGTTCTCGCTTAAGTCAATAGCCGATTCAATCTTGCTTGGATCAACGCCATACTCCGTGATAAGATTCTGAGCCGTTCCGTCAACAACGTACTGATATTTCCATTTGGTTCCTTCAGTAAGGAATCGTCGTTTGTATGCAACTGCAAATAATGGCTCAATTCCAGTAGTCGTGCCTGCAAGGATACCAATTGATCCTGTAGGCGCAATAGCTCTGTATGCAGCGGGATGGTTGAGGTAGAATCTGTCGCAGTGTTCATTTGCTGCTATCTCGCTTTCTTGCTGATAGACCTTTAACCATTTGTGGAGTTCTGGGCTAACAGTATATCCAGCGCTTCGTTTAAGTAGCCATTCGTGGATCCCCATGAGTCCGAGTCCGAGCCTCCGATTTTTCTCGCGAATTCGGTGAACTTTGTCGTAAGGTAAATCCGCTCTAAGAGTTCCGCATACAAGGAACTTAGAGGCAAGGTGTACAATTGACTTGAACTCATCAATACTTTCGATATTGCCAAGATTGATGCTCCCAAGATTACAAACATCACTGTCGTCTTCCGAAGTAACCTCAGTACAAGCGTTCCTAAGTGTTTCATTTTGTTTCTTTCCAAAGTTAAAGCTGAAGCCAGGTTCTCCTGTCATCAGTGCCTGTCGGCAGTTTTCTACAAACACGGGATTGTTAGCTAGGCTATAGCTACCAGGGTCTCCGTTCTTCATCATGAATGCACCGTCATCATAATTAACAGAAATGTTAGTCATGTCTAACGGAGCGAAAGCATTAAAGTCTTTCTCTTTAGCAGCTTTTACGTCTGCAGACCAGTCTTTAACGTGCATGAATTTATCAACATCTTCATGTCTCCAATTAAGAGAGGCATAAATTGCAGAACGTCTCGAGCCTCCTTGCATAACATTTCGCCCGATTTCGTTGATCGCATACATAAGCGGAATAGGTCCTGATGCAGTGCCACCTGTTCTACTAAGAGCCTTTCCAGCAGGACGGAGTCGTGAATAGTCAATTCCAATGCCGCCCCCAGTCATTAAACAACTCATTGCACGCCATGTAACTGCACTCCATTCTTCTCTTGTGTCTTCTTCTGCTCGTAGCAGATAGCAATTATTATAGGCTTTGTATGGACGACCTGCATAATAAAGGTAACGTCCGCCAGGCAGGAATTTCATTTCCTTGATATACTCAATGAGCTGCTTCTGTTCGTCGTGGGACATGAGAGCTTGCATTGTACCCCAACGAGTACCACATACATCCTCTACAAGACGTTCAGCCAGCTTATCCCATGTGTCCCCTGGGCCTTGAGCATATTTGTAGCGAAAGATATTTTCGCCAAAAGAATTACGGAACCGCTTTGTTTCTGTCATATTTTCCTTATAAAAACTTTAGGTTTGTTGGAGCCACCTAATAGTTCGTTCTCTCGTTTTAGTGCATCGTGTTCCAAACAACAAAGTTCACAATGGCCTCTTTTCATCCACATTCGATGCTTCTGGCAACGGTATGGGTGGGGCTTGATCTCTTTGCTCATAGGTTCTGATGGTTTTTGTTGCATCTTTTTCCTGAAGTATTCGTTCTATGAAAGGCTTCTTGGCTTGTTTCTTTTTCATTCCACTGCTTTAGCAAGGTCATCAAAAGATTCACTAACATCATCTTCAAAAGCTTCGACAAGATCGGATATGTCACGTCCTATGATGTCTAAGAATTCTACAACATCCAAGTTATGCACAATAAGTGTTTTAAGTTCTTCAAGTTTCATTATGTGCATAAGAAGGTGTTTTCTCAATGTAATCTCGCAACATGTCGACGAGTGCTTTCTCTAAGAGATAGCTCACTTCTTTTGGTGCGAAGGTTACCTGTAGGGTAGCGCTACCGTCTTCATTTTCATTAATTTCATTTACTAACATTGCGCTTCTCCAGTTCTCGGTTAATGTACCACATAGCCTTGCGTAAGTCCTCTACGGCATCTTTCTTAAGATCACAACGCCATATATACTTCAAAGCATTCCCTAAGTTAAACCCCATGTGCTCTGTAATCTGAATACATTCAATACCAGAGGGATGCACGGTGTAGTGTAGGGGATGCTCCACAGGATCGGGTTGTGGAATGTTTAGTTCTTTATAATCTTTTATGTCTGTTTCATTTAGCATACTTTTTATTTATGTAGTTAAGACTTACGGGCATTAGGTCAAATTCACCATCTTGTACATCATGAAGCATCAAGAACCCACGCCAATGTCTATTGCCTTGGCTGGACATGTAGTCTTCATTATGTTCGTAACAGGAGCCTGCTATCACCGACGTGAGGAGTCCTCCATCTGCTTTGTAACCTGTCGCAATCTGTAAGCCCTGTTGATGTCCTTGCACACAAGACATATGCTTCTTGCTAAGGCAGGCAGCAGCAGTTGATACAGGACGGCCCATAAGGCCAGAAGTAAAGTAATGGGAATAAGCAACACCATCGATGACAGTAACATCAAGGAAGTTATGAACGTCCCAACCATATTCTTTATAATTAAGATCTCCAATAGAAAGAACTCCTTCCAACTTTGGATCATCATTGACAGCACGGTTAATTCTGTTTTCATGATTGCCTAATGTCAATACCAACTGTGGTTTGTATTGCTTTTCTTTATTTTTCTTAGCTCGTGCATTAAACTCCCATAACGGAGACAGGAAGCTAACCATAGCGCTCTTACTCGCCTCAATATCTGAGATGTAACGTCTGCCTTCAAAGCTTTTCTTTCCAACATCGTAACTAGATAAACTAGGCATATCTGCAAAGTCTCCAATACATACGATTGTATCAGGCTTCTTTTCTACAGCATACCTACCGATTTTATTGAGGTAACTAAAGTCAACCCCAGGTTTTGCCTGTACGTCAGGCAGTACTAAGTGTTTGGCCATTTGCTAAAATGAATCCTACGTTTGCTAATGAATAGGCAAAGAATGACAGAGCCATTCCCACATTACCCTTGAGTAGAAAATCTAAGGATACACCGACGTATATTAAGCCAGTGATACCCAACAAGATGTTGCTCATTGAACGTGTTCAGACTTACCCGAGGAAATGTCTGTCTCTGTGAATTTAGAAGTGAATGGTATAGCACCCATTTGTAATAAAGTGTTAAGTCCAATCTTTAAGATGAAGTCCAACTCTTCTTGTTCTAGTTCACCTTGGAATTTAACTGTGCCATTTTCTGTTTCAATACTTTTATTTATTAGCATATTTCTTTGATATTTCTTTCTCTAGTTTAGTTTTTTCTACGTGGCATATCTTACACAGTACCTGCAAGTTCTTACCTTCACAAAACATTCTGTCGATGTATGTATCCCAAGATACAAATCCTACTTTGGGGTCAACGACAGGCTTTATGTGGTCTACTTGCACATCTTTTTGTGTATACTCTTGCTCACACATTGCACATAGATAATGTTGTGCTAAACGTTTTGTTGCTTTATTAATCTTTTTCTCGGTTTTGGCAGCATTAAGTGTTTCATACTTAGGAGGCCATTTGCGACTCCCTGCCCTGAGTGTAGATGTTACAAAGCTTCGGTAACGAGCTTCTGTCCATTTCCCATTATTTCTCATGTAGGAAATTTCCAGACTTCATTTTCTTGACGTCTTATCCACAAACATATTCCGTTCATAAGAAGGCGTTCATCGTCGCCATAAAGATTACGTACAAACTCAAACATGTCAAGCTCATCGTCGTAACTCTCCAGCTCTGCAATAGTAGACTCGAGCTTTTTGGGGACGCTTTGTCGAGCTTTCCCATCAAAGCCAAATATATTGTCAGTACGATCGCCCATGATAAGCTGATAATAGAAGTGGCGAATAGCAGGGATTGGAAATTGTTCACGATGTGTTCCTGTTACAAAATTAAAATGTTCCCCAGGAATCATCAACAAGTCTTTATCTATGGTACAAATAACAGTGTCTTTGTTAACCATTTGATAAATGCCCATGGCATCATCCGCTTCTTGGTGGTTCTCTACTGATGCTCCCCATTCTGTACAAATGTATTCACGGACTTGCTGTAACCATTTAGGTCTAGGCGTATCCTTACGATTGGCTTTGTATTCAGGGTTGAATTCGTATCGAAAGTTATCACTACCAGTGAGGTAGGTTTTGTATGTATCGCTGTTTGTTTCTAACAAGATGCGACGTATCAGTTCATCTGTACGAACGAGAGCTACCTCTACAGGTTCATTCTCACTCGCAGCAGAGCAACGATACGCCACAATGTCAGCATCGATTAGTGCTGTGGTCATTTAGCCTTTTTGTTACGTGCAGAAATTGCGCTGGCTTTAGCCTTAGCATCTGCCTTAGATGATGCACCCCAAGCTTGTAAGGACAACTTAAGGCGTGTGGGCTTACCATCTTTCTCTTCTGGTCCAGGCATACCACCCATACGTGCTAGAAAAGAAGCACGTCGTGGGTTGTCTCCTGACTTAACAGGAGCTTTTAATGTACCACCTGTCTCTGCTTTATAGGAAGCTCGTCCTTTAGCATTAAGACCACCCTTTGGGTTTTTACCCTCTTTCTTTTGCCATGCAGCTACCATTACATGCCTTTCTTTGGTTTCTTTGCAGTTTTAGCAGAATCAATGAAGTCTTGTTTAGATGGAGCTTTTTTGCTACCAACTTTATTCATTCGCTCACCAGAGCCTGCTTTGATACGTTCTTTTTTTGCGTTAATGTTCGCATAAAGTCCAGGTTTTGTAGCCATTACATTTTCTTCTTAGTAGGGGTTTTCTTCTCGCCTTTGGTTGCATATGCAATCGCAACAGCTTGCTTAACAGGCTTGCCTGCTTTAACTTCTGTCTTGATGTTCTCTTCAAAAGCTTTTTTAGATTTAGATTTATTTAAAGGCATTAATACTCCGCAGATTGTATAAAGTGATGAAGAAAAGTAGCAACCACATCTACCTCTTTCTCATCATGTTCATCTTTACCTAACATGTAAAAGATTGCATGAATGAGTTCGTGGAAGAACGTTTGTTCCTTAACTTCTTGCATAACATTCTTCTTTAGAATGATTTGTCTAGTGTCACGGTTACAACTTCCTAAGAGGTTGTAATCATGTATTTGTGTGACTGTCCATGTAGAACCAGCCAGATTAAATTGTTTTGGTATTTTCATATTAGAAGCTGATAGGGGGATTCGAACCCCCATTTACCCAGATACCCCGAGCATTCTACCAATTGAACTATATCAGCTAAATTTGGGCAGACGTTACGGTTTTGATCCGTTTCTACGACTTTCACAGAATCGTGTGCTACCATTACACTAAACGCTGCATTAATTAATCTACCTGTGGGAAGTCGTCAGACATCTCACTGATAGGACCAAGTGCTTGTTTACCAAACACAAAGTCTTCAAACTGCTTAGCTAGGGCTAACACATTTTCTACTGGTGGTGGAGTCTTAGCGCCAGCCAGTAACAAATTGACAGCAGCACTAAGGCTAGATTGACGTACAATAAGTACTTGTCTCTGCGCCCGTTCTTCTGGTGTTTCGTAAGTGCTACGTGGCGTTGCTGCAGGAGCCTTACCACCAGCAGGAGCCGATACAGCAGGGCTATTGGCCCCAGCCTCAGCCTTAGCCATGGAGACCCAGTCGTTGTAGCCTTTGTCGTTCTTAACAATTGTAACCTCGTAACTTTCGCCTGGCTGTGCAAGAGCCAATATTGAGAAGCTATCTTTAGTTGCACCGAAGGACATGACCTTCTTACCTTCTACTTTGCCTTGGAACGAGTTGTTCTTGTAAGCAACGTCAGCGGTTTGATAGCTACCCTTAGCGGTAGGTACTGTTTTAATGTCAACAGACAAAATGGTTATGTTCATAATTTCCTTAAATTATTAGTGTCTATACTATTATTGTAACACGTTTTAATCTCCGTGTCAAGAGAATTTTTGCATATCTTTCATGTTCATGCCATACTTGCTCTCGCAAGCCATAGGAGTAGTCCAGTTATACCCAAACACAGACTTAATTCTGCTAGGAATATCAGTAAAAACGGTTTCAAAAATTCCTCGTATTTGATCGAGGTATCTTTGTTCAGTGTCAATAACAATGGAATCATGCACAGTAGAGATAAAATCACAAGGGATTCTGGCATCCTGTATCCTTTTCTTAGCCATTATTCTAGCCATCATCATAACGTCAGCACCAGTTCCTTGAACGGGATAGTTTGTAAGAGTTGTCCAAGGTATTTTAAGTTCTCCTCTATAGTCTCGCTTGGGGGGACAAGACCAACTTCTACCCATGGGTCCAATGATTGGGTTACTACCCATGACGATATCTTTCCATCTTCTATGACAAGCGTCAATGCCTGAGTATTTTCTGTAGAAGCGCTCATTCATGTCGTCCCAAAAGTCGGGACTGGTTGATACGTGCATGAAGTCAGGATCATTAGCGAAAGACCAGCCAGAGCCACGATAAATGGTTCTGAATAAAAATATCTTAGCGATGAGCCTTGAAGGCAGGCCAAAAGCCTCTTGATTTTTAGCATGGGTGTCTTCCCCTCCTAGTATTTCTTGTATACCTACGTTGTCTTTGGCTAGCTCTAACAGAGTGCGCCACTCTAGTTGACTTGCGTCACATTGTATCAGCATTACTTTCTTAGGAGGGCTGCTGCAGGTTTGTTTGGATAGGTGTTAATGGCATTCTTAATCTCCATAAAATAGCCAGGGTAGTGCATCTGAAAATCCATTAGCACTCGCTTAACTCCATGTTGTTGTAACAAAGAAGCAAAGTTGACAAGTCCGTCGTTATACTCAAGTTGTTTTATTTCAGTCATAATCTCCTTCTTTTACTTCTGTAAAGCCACAGTCATCGCATTGTGAATACTTCCAATGAGGTTGTGTATACATTGGACCTCCACATGCAGGACATTCATACTCATCGTCGTCTACTTCGTCATGCATTTCTTTTCTCCTTCTCCGCTTCATATGACCAATCCCGTAATGCCCAAGGAAGGTCTCTGTTTGCTTGCTCTAGTTCCTCTTTAGTGTACGTACTTGGAGACAAATATGTCTTGGAGTTCGCTAGCAAAGTTTTGCAGATTTGGTCTAGAACTAGATAGCCGACCTGTTTGCGCTGTTGTCTGATTGAAGTTGCCATGTAGCATTCCCTCTTCCCAATTCATTTCTTTTCTAAGTTTAATAAGACCATTGTAGTATGTACCGTTGAGTTTCTCTAGTTTAGATAGCTCTAGGAGCATATTCACAAGAGACTTATTACCCTTCAGCTTACGCAAGGTTGCTTCATCTGTGGCATAGTTGCCAGCCTTAGCCATCTCACTGCCCTTGAGGGGCTGGTAGATTCTAGGCAAACGATGTTCAATAATTATATTTTTGTATTTGGGTTGACCCGCCTTGGTTCCTGTTTTATAAAATCCAACATGCTCCTTACCATCTTCTTTAACAATGCCACCATAAAGAAAGGCAGAAAGATGATCGTTAGAGGCAAAATTAATAGGAACGGTAGAATAGATAGCTTCGAGTTTTCCCTTAAGCGCTGATATTTTGTCATCAACCTCCTTAGCTCTAGTGATACATAGTTGTTCGTTGAACGGAATGCCGTTGGCTTCCATCTCTTGTAATATTTTCAAATCCTGACACATAAGGAAACACAGCTTTACTTGGGCAGGCGTCATTAGCTTTCGTTGAGCATGGTAACAAGCAAGTGTTAGCTCGGCATCTCTAGTCGCATAACTAGCCAGCACATCCCAAGGTATTTTATCTGTGTCTATTCCTTTGTCCCAATATTCTGTCTTAACTACATCAAGCTTTGCTTCCAGCCCGTAACGCTCACATGTCTCATTCAGGCTTGGGAATCTGTTGGTTTGGTTTGACAGAATAAATTCAGCGATTTGTACGTCCCAGATTTGCTTGCTGCTTAGTTGATAGACCCCGACTTTGAGAAGCCACGCGAGATCAAACTTAAAATTGAATCCAACAACCATGTCGACACTTTTAACATTACGTATGACAGCCCTAAGAGCGTCCACACACACAGCACCAGAGTGATTATCTGAGGCAAAGCTAATACATACAAGTCTATTACGTTGGTCATAAGGGTTTCCTTTATTGAATGTTGTTGTTTCTGTGTCTAAGGCTAAGATGTTCATGCGTCGTAATATGTGGTCATTACTACATCAAATTCTGCGTTGTAGGTAGCCTTGGAGTCAGTCCAATCCTGCTCACAAGCACCTTTGTAGGCATCTGCTCCATCGTAAGTAGGGAACACACCACACACGGTGGTATTGTCTCCTAGGTAGCGCACCACTACATAACAGTTAGCTCGGTGTTTTGGAAATTTCATGTTTCATCCCTTCTAATACCTTTACTAGTTTCGCTTGCTCCATTATCCTACAACTAGATATTGTTGTTGGATGGAACATACGACCTGAGTCAGTGCTTTCCTGCCGTTCTAGGATTGTAAAGAACTCACGAACCAAATCATATATCTTCGTATCTTGCAATGTTTGCATTAATTAGTACCTCTTTCTTACCATGTCGCATATCTGGCAAAGTGTCTGAGTCACCCATGAGTTTGTTTTTACTGGCATGTAAATAACGTAAGTTCTCATAGCCAGCATCTGCAATCTTACCGATGCCTATAATCCAATCTGCCTCTGCTTGCTTACTAGTCTTGGCATTGGCTACGTTTGCCATAGTAAGCCACTTCTGTCCCTCGCCAGTGCCGTCTGCTTGACACACACCAATGACAGGACAATACTCCTTAGCCAGTTCCCTAGCCCACATGTAAATTGAACCTAGACGTAAGTCTTCACGGTCATTTGTAAAGCCGTTGATTTTATCAATTTGGTCAAAGATGACAAGAGAAGGTTTATACTGCTTGCATACTTGTTCGACTGTGCTTCTATGTATGATGCCACTGTCAAAGATTTTATGCTTGCCTTTAGTCTTCTCCATGTAGGCTTCACGGTTGCCCTTAAGGTCACTGAACAATGTTGACATGTCCATGCCTAGGCTAGCCTGATAGCAACGAAGCTTTACTTTGTTTCCTTGCTCTTCGTTATTGAACCATACAATTGGTCCTGCATCTTCTGTAAGCTGCTCCGCCATAAAGGTAGTTTCACTAGCCAAGAAGGTGGTTTTTCCTGTTTCAGGCCGAGCGAATATAAATCCGAAATCGCCTTTCCTAAGAGAGCCAAGCATACTATTGAGTGTTTTAACGCGCCATCGTAGTCCTGGTTTTCTGACTGCATCATTTACAAGTTCCTCTAAATCGTCTGATATAAAATCAAACTGTTCTTCTTTCTCATGGGCTTTTTGTTCTTTGAGATACTCTGTGAGCAACTCACGCATCTTATCATGTTCTAGTTTACCTTCGGTAACATCGTAAGCAGCAAGAGATATTTCCTTGAGCTTCTTATGCGACAGGATAGAGTTGATAAGAGTTATGGTGCTGTCTTCACCTACGTCAAGAGTTTCTAAGTTCTCTAAGACGCCTTGGTAGTAGTCCTTGTCCTTAGCAGACGAAGCAAACAAGAGGTTTGCTAAGTCGTTTACAGTCAAGTTTGTTTTGCTTTCATTCTGTCTATGAAAGTTATCAAGGACAGAATAAACTGGTTGTATCTCTTTCGTTAAGTCAGAAAGAGTAAGCCTGTCTTTGTAAGATTCCCAGACAGGATAGTTTAGTAGATGTTTAACAATACTTAATTCATGAAGAATAGATATACTCCTTATATATTATATTATATATATTATATACTATATATACATATAATTATATCATACATTATCCTGTTTGTCAAGTTGTATTTTAACAACACTTTCTTCATCCTCTGCTACTGCTAACCAGTAGCGAATTGGGAACTGAATCATGCTCTCGGGATAGCCATTCTTGAGTAGCCACTCCGTCATTGTTCCGTCTGTATCGGAGTCATAGATTTTAGGAAAGCCATACTTCCATCCCTCTGCTGGGTCAACCCATTGTCGTTTAAATTTCATGTGTTCTTTTCCTTAAGTTTTAAATCCGTTTTGTTGATGGCATCACGAATTGAATGCGACGCCAAAACAATTTCTTCTTGCTCTTCGTAGGTCAACCCTACCCATGTGCGGTTTTTCTCAGCAAGTAGCAATTCATAGTCGCGTTCCAAGCCCTCAATTTGCTCGCGCAATTCTTGCCGTGAAGTTTTGTAATGTGCTTTACCTTCAATAAACCCTATTTCATAATCATACAAACCTAAGCGTCTGTTCTCATCATGCAGGGCTTGTAAGGCAGCCTCTTGTCTTGCTTTACTCTCTAATTCTTTGTCATTAAATTTCATAACGTCCTTTCGTTTACGCCACAAACTTCCTGATTTCATCAAGCGAATACTCCTTCGGATCTTTTTCCGTAAAGACAGTTCTACAATCCAATCCCAATAATTTTGCAGCATCTGCTATCTCCCTGGCTTCACGCCACTTGTCGTTGTCAAGCCATACCGCCAACGCATTGTAATGCCCCTTCAAGAGACTTAAATGGTATCGGGATACGGATGTGCCAAGCAAAGGCTTAGCGTCTGCTACACGGCTCACTACGAGGGCTGATACAGCATCCTCGGTTAAAACGAGGAGTTCTCCGTGTGAACCGTATATTGTCCGTGATTTGGCCTTTTCCCCAACATTGTAATACTTGGCTTTGCTTGCTCGTTTAGGATTAAAGTTTTTGGCTTGGATACAGACGAGTTCGTCGTCTTCTCCATAGAAGGGCATAAGGAGTTGTTCCCATTTAGGAGACCACTTAAATCCTGCCTTAATTGCGTCAATTGCTGATAGTCCATACTTAGCAAGCCATTCACATCCTCTTCCGTCCAGAGTGTTTGTTGCATCATCTGGGAAGCATACTCGTTCTCCATCATCATATTCTTCATTTTTCCCATTTCGTTCTCCTACAAAGGGACTTGTGTTACTGCGTTCATAATAGCCACAACCGAAACACCACGCACTACCATCGGAATACCTACCTAGGTTGTCTCTACTCCCACATTGTGGGCAACTCTCGTGTTTAAGAAACTTAGCCATTATTCGTAGTCATTGTATTCATTATCTTCTGTAACCTTTCCTTCTATTACGGCTACATCATCTGAGATGGTAGACAAGCACTTGTCGCACATATCTACATACTCACCGCTACTTTTAAATTTACGCACTGATTCCCGTGTTGACAGGATTACATCACAGCATGAGCATTTCATTTTATATCTCCCCAATCTAATGTTAGCCAGTTAGTATACTCTGGCATAACTTTTATTGTAGCATCCGCTTCTTTATGTTGTTTAATCATTTGTTCTAACACACCTCCACCATACCCAGATGTTCCATAAGTTTTGTTATGGCATTTATACTCTGAGCCACTGCTACCATAAAAAGAATAGACATCATCTTCACGAGATACCCCATTGATTCCTGAATTCATTCTCCAAGAATCACTACCTAGGTATCCTCCATACCATGAACCAAACACACGATAGTGTGTCTTATCTTTTTTATCTGTTATCTTTACGATAACCCATTTATCTGGATTGTAAATCATTTAGCCTCCATGCTTTTAACCCAATCACATACACCATTGTTATGGATGATTGAACCTATCAAGTCCTTACCTGATGCACTGTCCCACCCATTAGTGCTATTATACCACAACTTACGATACTTTGTCAACAGTTTAAAACCATTCTTCTGTGTGAATGCTTTAGCATTGTCGTTAAAGGCTTCTTCTACGGTGTTAAGAGGTGCATTTTCATCAAAGATACTGTCCCATGTAGTGTATTCAGTGTTGTAATTACACAACCGAATCATCATACTCAACAAAGAGATGTAATAAGTGCTGTTAAATATTTTCTGTGGTATTAATACAACAACACTGGTGGGAGTATCGTTCCATACAGTTAAAGACACACCTAAGTCTTGTTCTAATCTTGCATCTACAATGTCTAGATTCTTCATGAACAGAGAACGGTCTGCTATCTCTGTTAGGTGAAAATACACACCACCTTTATTGAACTTGATGTTGTTCTTAAAACTGTATATGACGAAGGCTTTCTTGGCTTTCTTCCATGCCACTACGTCATTAAAGAAGTCCTTACATTTGATGAGGCAAGACTGCGATGTTAACACATCTTTGCTACGATGCATAATACGCCAACGCAAAGGATTGGGCTGGTCAATTTCGGCATACTGACCCTTATGCTTCTTCAGAATATTAATTTCAAACATATTGAACGATTGCCTCCAAATATCTGTCGATGTTATTGCCTTGAATTCCTGGGGCTGAGTTGACCTCGATGACAAAGAGTTCGTCTTTGAGTTTATTGTAGCCAATGTCAACGCCACGGAAGTCGGAATAAGAAACTTCTGCGGCACGCAATGCAAGTTCTCTAAGACCATCTGGCTCATCCACATTTTGCTGAACGAAGACATATCCGTTGGCGACGTTTCGGATTTTGGTATCTCTTGCACCATCAAACTCCTTCTTGCGTTTCTTCTCGACTACGCTAACGACTTGGTCTTTGAAGACATGGACACGGAACTCCCGTTTCTTCTTCTTGTATAAAGTATACACAGGACATGGCTCTACATCTAACGAAGATTCAAACACCATGATGCCCTTACCACAGGAAGCATTAAGATACTTACGACCGAACACGGTATGACCTTCTTCACACCAGTCCACTGCTTCATTCAGTTCTGTTGTAAATTCCAGAGATGGAATGTTGTTGTTTTTAAACCACTGATACTGGCTTAGTTTGTTGACACTCTGACCATACTTAAACTGTGGTCGGATTTTACTAGGCAGGGTTGTGCGCCAGATGCGCTTGCCTAACCTTGCTGATAGACCTTGCGCTATTAGGCGCAGGCTTTTACTACGAAGACCTTTTTCAGTGCACAAGAGACTCGGCTTTTTCTTTATCATCAAGTTTCCTTCTAATGTATTCTGCATCTATTACAGTGTTCTTGCGATAGGATACAGGGAGGGGAAGAGCATCTCTAAGATGGATGGATACGCGCTTAGACTTAACATCATAGAACACATCTTCTACTATACCAGTCCAGAGCCTTTCTGTCAAGTCATCTGGAGTAAGAATTAAATCCTTATAGTTAATCTCTGTTGAAAGATGATGGTCAATGAGTAGTTCATCACACACACCCATGAGGGTAAGCATTACTTCGCCATCGTATAGTGTCTTGGGATAATTGGACTCGATAAAGTCTTCACACCACCATTCTAACTTAGTGTTAATAACTTTTCTACGAAATCGCTTGAAGGCATTTTTGCTCAACCCATCCTTCCCATTAGTAACCGCCATACCCCCCGTATATGCCTTGACTATAGTCTTGATAGGGGTATAGGGCTTTTTTGGCACCAGCACCTCTTCTGTCATTACATTCTTATCTAAGTCAAAAGTTATTAGCGTATGCTCAGGAATGAATTGCACCTTATTCTTGGTCATGTCATAGCCGTTACGGGATAATATCCACAATAACATACCAGCCTCGCTAGCAAAATACCAAGCATTATCCATCTCTATGTAGCATAGAGGTCGTTCTTTGTTACGCAAGAGACGAATGGCATTATGTCTCTGGTCATACATAGCCACGGCATATGCACCATTAACTTGACCCAATGCTTCTTCTACATCAGCGACATAGTCATCATGCTCGAATGCTTTGGCTAAGTGAATAGTCAATGCTTCGCTGTCGACTGTTGTCTTGGCTAGTGCTTGATGATTATACAATGTGCCGTTATGCACCATAGCAAACTCATCGCCTACTACGAATGGGTGAGCACTTGTGTCATCAATGAGACCCATGGTCTTCTTACGATTGTGACCAATGAGAGCCTTACCATCTGCCCACATAGCCTTACCTACGGGGCTAGCATCATAGACAGGGATAAACCATGCAGGATGGCTAGCCTCTTTGGATATGTGGAATGTTGTGTCATTCTCCACAGATATAATGCCAGTGCTGTCATCGCCACGCAAGGCATCAGCATATAACATTTGATAGAAAGATTCTTCTGTTTGTTTCAGAAAACCCTTATCAGCTTTTAGAATTACGCCTACAATACCGCACATATAGTTCCTTAGATGAAGGCAAACTTGACATCAAGCATACTGTTTCTAGTCATGCTTGGGAGAGTTGGCTCAAGAGCCATGATGCGTGGGCTATGTCCAAACAATGTTCGCCACCATTGTTTCACCACGATTGGATTGTTCAGTGAGGTTGGATTGATTTCCTCACGCTGACACATACGCCATAGATTGTCTAAGGTTGTTAGCCATTCTTCTAACAGTTCAGGACTGCTAGTGCCTTGTAGATGACGGAACTCGATTGAACCTTGCTTGGCTAACGGCAAGACATTCAATGCTGTATACTTGTGCCACTGTGTCATGCCTTTAAGCAATGGATACTTGTATATAGATGGTAAGAATGTCTCTGTTAACGGCACACAATGAATGTTATGTCTACGGTCTTTGTCTACCATTGCAAAGAAATATTCCTCGAACAATGCATAGAACAATACCAACTGACGAGCATTGTCTTCCGTTAGGCTACGGCAATTAATATGCACATGGGTTGATGTGCGATTGGAGAAAGCATTCTCTGGCTCATACAATTCAATCTCTGCATGGAGATTCTTGAATGCACCCATCAATATATTTTTCTCTAACGGAATAGAGATGAACTCTGCACCATCATTACGCAGACTGCCGTCTGTTGTATACTGAAAGAAAGGGAAGTCTCGCTTGCTATCGACACTTTCTATCTCACACTCTATACCAGCAATGAATTGCTTGGCTTCGTCTAAGTCACTCTTGTTCAGGTTTAACGCTTGGAACAATCTCATACAAACTCCAAATCAGTGTTCTTGGTGAGTTCTACAATCTCAGGTCTAAATATATTGTGAAGCATCACAATGGTTTTCTCCTTCTTGTTAATCTGGGCTACGGGGGTTAGGTCAGCAAAGAGCATACCGTTCTCAGGAACATAGGCAAATCTGCTGGACAGGGCTACGGAGATGGGCTTAGCACGCTGGATAAGCACAGTGGATAGGCTAGGGAATGTCTGCTTACCAACAAACGCCTTGAGCACATCAAAAGATAAGTCCATAGACACTAGGTTACCAGTTTTGCCGATACGAGTGATACGAGTGTTCTCGCTACACAAGCCACGACGATACTGCTTAGCAGGAATACGCTGTAACAAACACGAACTCTTAGCCAGTTGGAAGAAACTCTTGTTAGGCAAGACATAATCCACTTCATATGGATGGTCTTCGCTGAGATAGAGTTCAAACTCTGTGCCGTCTTGGTCAGTGCCACGAACCAATCTATGGTTTACATCACGAATGTAATACAGGGTATCGCCAGTTTCCTTAAACTTGACATAGGTATGCCGATAATATTTTTGTATATCATCAGCAAGCGTGGGAATAAACATCATAAAAGCACCTCTAAATCATATTCTTTAACCAGTTTCTTAGCGAGTTTCTTGTCGCTGTTGTTGATAGACCGCAAGATACGCTCTTGCTCTGCTGACACATCTACTACACCCACGCTATCTAACGCACGCTGAGTATTATTCCACACCCAACGAATTAAGTCGTCGTTAAATATCCAGAAGTTAGAAAGAGTGCGATACTCTACACCATATGGTTTGGCACGGAATGCACCAGCCTTACCATACAACTGCTTACGCATCTCACCATCGTCCATTAGCACAGATGGGACACCAAGGAATAAGTCCATGGCACGAATAACATCGAGTGCATCTTTCTGCGTCTCGACATGGATGTGACCGCCAGCGCTACGCATAAGAGGGTGAGGAGGATTCGGTTTCTTGTTGACATCCTTAGTCCAAGCATCAAAGTCAGGCTCACAACCAAAGATGTGGGCACGAGGGTCATTCATCTGACTCTCAGGGAAGATGATACAAGAAAGTTTAGAGAACGATAGGTTGGGTAGATATTCCTTAGACTTGGTCATCACATTGTTAATGTGAAGAACAAATTCATCGGCACTAGATGCTGGTGGCACACCATACTCGAGGGACACATTGTCCTCCTGCAGGGTATAGCCTTCAGGCATATCAGGAATCTGCATAGGATTCCATTTGTCTGCATTGATGTAACCAATGGCAGATACGGGGTTACCTGCTTGGTCTTGCAGGAATACTTCGGGGTCAGAGCCTAGACGCATAGTTATTTCCATTTCTCGTTAAATAGATACTCGACAACTAAACGGTTTGTTTCTTGCACAAACTCTTCTTTTAAATCAGCCCACTCAGGGTGTCCCTGAATAGCCAAACCTTTGAACTCAGGGAAGTATACAATCTCTGGTTCTTTAAACTTAGACTCTCGCATCTGTAACAATAGATGCTCGGGTGTTTCATTCTTAGCACCATAGTATACAGCACTAAGATTAGATGGAGACCATGCAATTAGTTCATGCTCGGTGTTTGTTAGGTCAAGCATTTGATGATGCGCTGATGTTACTTGAAACATTTTACCTTCTGTTGTTACCACAGAATGATGACCACGGTCATGCCCTGATACGTGTTGTATCAGTTTACCGCCAGCAAATGCACACATGAACTGAGCACCACGGCATACGCCAATGATAGGTATTCCCTTGGCTTTGCAAGCCTTCATTGCACCCCATTCCCACATATCACGCTCTGATGGGTAGGTAGGGGCTTGATTGAATCTATGAGCAGTCTCATCATAGAATGATGGATGAATGTCTGTGCCACCCCATAACAGGAAGGCATCAACACCATTGAATCCATTGACATAGGCATCTACTTGATTGTCGAACAGTTCGTCAAAGGGGTAGATGGAGTGTCCGTTACCGAACGGTGAGTAGGCTAGTGTAGGCATATTAGCAAGTAATTATGTGGGGGTTACGGTGAACGAGGTAGTCTGCTGTGCAGAAGATATGTTCTTCTCGTTTCTTAAGAGGAGAGAAGGTGATAATCATGGGATTGTCATCATTCCATACACCATCAGTGCCAAAGTCTTTGTATGTTTTACATACACCTATGACAATCGAAGCACCATATTTAGCATAGCCACTAGCATGGACAGGATATGCGGTATCACCCGCTTTAAGTTTAACTGTGGCATACAGTTCTTGGACAATTTTATCCCGCCTCATATACTCAGGTATAGCAATGCCTTTGGCATCTGCTAGTTGCTGAATATTAGCAGGCATGGATGGATACCATGGTAGTTTGTTCATCTCCAATACAGGAGGGGGTGTCACAACCCGCTTACTGGCAAATGTTAGTTCAATCATGGTCAGGTTCCTCTACAAGTTGTTGTGCTTTTGGCTGTGCAAAGACATTAACAGCCAATCCATGATGACCATTAATTAGTTCTTCAATGTTAATTCCATACCTAGGTGGTGCATCTTTAGCGGGTTTATTGAGAATGATTTTCTCCTTCATGGGGTGAGCATTGTGATAATGAGCAGTGTTAACATCACCACCCACCTCATATGTGGTGACAGTCATTACATACCAAGGAATTTTCTTGGCTTTAAATTCTTTGACCGTTCTTTCTAATACTGCATCAATGTATTCATCATCTACATTGGTTTCACACACATGGTGTGACGGACTACGGGCGTAGTCATAGAAATCTCTGCCTATGTATACATCTATGATGTTCATGTCATACCCTTCAATTTACGGAAGGTTTTGAAGTCCTTGCTTGCAGAATATCTAAACAGATATACTTTGTTTGGACCATGGGATTTGTTACTAAACACATCACGCAATTTAACATTGGGGTGTTTATACAAAAACTTTAGTTTATCCTGAGCAAGTTGGCTCTTGCTTAACAGAAAGTAGAACTCTCTGGGTTTCCAGTCTTCATCTAATGAACAGACAAACTCAAAGAACTTATCAATGTTTTCTGCATCATAGCGAAAGTTATAGGCATCATTGAACCTACTCAATGCAAAGCAAGCACAACTACCGAATGCCCATGTTTCTATTTTACAGACAAGCATAGCCTCGTTTTTGCCTACCTGATACTTAATTGTGCCGTCACGCCCGTTCTTCTCGAAGTCACGGGATTTCCATTTTACGCTATACATACATCTTCCCCACTGGCTATGTTAATGCGTGTTGGCTCTGGCTCGGCTTGTTGATAGACCTGAGCCTCATCAAAAGCCTGCTGACATTCTTTACACAAAACATATTCACTACATTCAGGACAAGTGTTCATTTTAGTCTCTCCATAAAACAATAACAACACCTAGGACAATTCCTAAACCGCCACCAATCAATATAAATAGCAATGAAATAAGGGTTTCACTCATACATCACCTGTGCAAACAATGGCTTATCCCACTTGAAGTAGGTGAAGGCTCTCGGTGCGTTGCGTGCAAATAGCGTATAATGGAAACTTTTACCGACCAAACGACTACGCTTGACATAAACATTTACGATTTTCATATATCATTCTCCAAACAAATATTATTTAATTCACACCAATAGTGATGCCCTTGCACAGTGTCTTCCCACACCATTGCACTATCTAAATTGTTTTCCTTTAAATTTAGTTTAGTGTTGGACAGATAAACTTTCTGTAAAGACATTAAGACTTCTGCCTGTTTACCCTCTGGCAATAGGTCACGAATGCTTTGCCATAAATTGGATTTTATAATGTTGAGACGGGCTTCAAAGTCAAAACCCAACTCAATTTCACCCGCATTGGCTTTAGCAAGCCATGCTTTTTGCTTTTCAATCTCTTGCTGTTGAGATTCTTTAGCCTTGGGGTTAAGTATCATCATAATAGAAAGTGTCCTATTCCATAGCCCACCAATACGCAACCAATGACATTCATTGCAATGATGATGCTGAACACAATGGTTAGCCCGAACCTAAAGATAAATGTTTCAAAGTCCATCTGAATTCCCCTTATGTGAACTGTTTAAACCCCGCAATAATGCCATGTCTGTAACTAATATGTAGTTACTCTTTGGCATAGGCACAACTGTAAACTTTCTTTGCTTTGCGTCTTTTTCTCCACAAACTAGACATAGCCTATATCCTAAGTTAAATCGTTCTGAGCCAATGGATTGACCACACTTGCACCACGCCTGTTGATAGACCGTGCTGATAGACCTATTTGATAGACCCGTTGTATCCATACAACACCTCAAATTTTAGGCACAAAAAAAAGCGTAACTAAAAAGTTACGCAACAAAAAAAGCCCGCACAATGGCGGGCTAATTTAAGAGAGAGATTTTATTCTAAAACAATCTCGATATTATGGTGTTCAAGCATCATAATTTGATAGGTAGTATCGTCTATTTGTCCATTCTGATATTGTGCATCAATGGATTCTATACTAGGTTTCTCGCTTGCCTTTGCAATAGCCATTTGCGCTACATTCTGCAAATTAGTATTACCAATAGCCATTGTAAGATTTTCTAATGTTTCACGATATAACCCCTCGTATGTCGCAAGCATAGATTTTAAGCAAGCAATGGCGGTGGGATAATCCCCTAAATCCGTTGTCTCTTTTCGGTTTTCAATTTCTAGAGACAATTTCACCAGTTTATCGGCTATACCGCCTTTTACATCAGGCACAATCTTAGACATTTCATTAGACAAAATTTTGTCTATTGATGCCACTGTAAGACATTTGCCATTGTCGGCTAGTGGTAATTTGCCGATATGAGCAAAGTATTTAATAACCCTAGATTTTGCATTGGCATAACCTCCGCCTTCACGCAGACCACTAGCAAATAGTTGCCATTGTTTTTCAATGGTTGCCATTGTGTTACCCTTTTCAATCATAGGGGCTGAGAATATCGGTTTAAGATATTCGGTTTCAATGTCACGAATGGCGGATTTTAAGTCATTCGGGATTAGTTCATTTATAGGGGTTTTACCCTTATATTCGTCTAATCTAGGCGAATTCAATAAATGAGACAATAGTGAGACACTAGCCTTTGAGACATTGTCTCTAGCCTTAATCTCGCCATTGACAATGCGTATTGCGTCAATGTCTGCCATTTGCTCGAATAATTCGAATTTCTCCGCCTTATTCGTCTTAGTGTTTACAAATGTGACAGAATCGTCACTATATGAAATGTCATAAAATGCCATGATAAAATCTCCAAATTTCCAATGTAATGCCGTCTGAATGACCCTATGCCATTCAATTCGACATTATCTTAGAATCTAAGGATTTCTTAATTAAGAAACCCTCAGAGAATATTATTCAATATGAGCAATATGCGTAAATTGTGCTTCAATTTCTACATTATTGACTAATCGTGCATTATTTGCTTTAAATGTTTCAAGCAAATCCTTACAATGTCCATACTGACAATAAATTGTCATTAATGTAACTTTTTTGTGACGATTTTCACCAGTTTTGATAAACATTACCACCGACAATTTACCATGCAAAGTGTCCATATTAAACCCCTAATGTAATGCCCTCAATGTCACACTATGCGACACTATAAGACATTATCTTAGAATCTAAGTAAATCTTAACTAAGATTTTCTTAACTAAGAATTTCTCATTTAAGATTGTCTAATCCTGATACTATTAAGTAAGCAAGGATTATGCCAACTAGGATAATGAATTCTTTCGTTTTCAATTTTAGCCCTTAAATAAGATTTTCTCTGATACCTATATAGTAAGCAACTAGTGTGCCATATTACTTTAGTATTACTTTGGCTCATTTTGTAACACTTTGGTTTCCAAATAGGTGTCGGTTTTTTGACACTAGTGTCAACTTTTTGACAAGTAAGTGCTTACTAACTGTCGGTTTTCCGACACTTTGAGTGCTTTAGTATTCATTCAGTTTCCGTTTAGGAAACAAAAGTATTACACCCTTTCTGGGACATTACTACTATTGATGTATATAGGTAGTGGTTTTAGAAACAAAAGTATTACTGTCTATATGATGTAATGAAAAAGTATTACCTACATTCTGATGGGTGAGAATGAGAATCATTCGTATTTAGAATCTTAGAATCTAAGAAATGGGACTGGCTTATATAAGCGAATCCGCATATAAGTATATCAGCATGGGCTTATATAAGTATTTGATTATATTTGAATTGTGTATTTTAAAACATCACCTCATCATTTGAATATTCAAAGGGGGGGTGGGGGGAAACTTGGCTGGAGGGAAATTGTGCGTAACCCACTTTACTACGGTAATTATTGTTTTTAAAAGGGGTGGGGTATACTGTTTATAGGACAAGCGTTTAAAGCGATTATTTATAGTTTGGCTACCTAGGTATTCCCATGCTCCTTTCAGGAGCTTCTAGGGGTGTTTAAATCGATTCTAGACACATGCTAAGCTCGGCTAGGGCCTCGCATGTAAGCAAGATGGTCATAGCGCTTCGCGCGTACATGCGCACGTACACGTGCGTATAAGTATAATATATAATATAATAATAATATAATAATATATAATATAATATATATATTAATATATAGTATATCATACAATTCCTGTTTTGTCAAGATGTAGTCTGTAAAATTTTTTTATAAATTTTTTTACAAATCTATTGACATTCTTGTTAAAGTATGGTATAATATTAAGTATACGGCATCATAAAAGATGCCCCTTCCTAGAGGATAAAAACAATGGCTCTTTCAGACAATCCTGCTGCTAAAAAGCGCAGCCCAAAGAAACGTGCTTTGAGCACGGGTTCTAACCATTCCTGGAGTGACAAGCAGAAAATAGAAGCTGTCCAATCTTGGTTGCTTCTTGGCAACTTAGCTCTTACGAGCAGGGTGCTTGCTATTCCTGAGATAACCCTCCGTGTGTGGAAAACCACCGAATGGTGGAAGAACACGGTTGAGGACATCAAGCTTCAAGAAAACATGCAGATGTCTGCACGCTTGAAGAAAATCGTTGATGCCAGCCTAGGGGCTGTCGAGGATAGGATTGTTAATGGAGATTTCATGTTTGACCAAAAGTCTGGCGAGATGGTTCGCAAGCAGGTCAACCTACGGGATGCTCATAAAGTTGCTGTTGACCTTTTGGATAAACGAGCCATGCTCGACAAAGCAGCTGCTCCCCAGCAGGAAGAGAAGCAAGACGAGGATCGTCTGCTTAAGCTGGCTGAGAAGTTTGCTGAATTTGTAACAAAGAAAAAAGACCCTTTCATCATTGATGCAGAGGACGTTGAGATTAAATCGCGGGATAATTCAGAGGTAGAAGGCCAGTCTCATAAGCTGGAAGTCGTAGGTTCGAATCCTGCTCCCGCAACCAGTTTGGAGAATGCTGATGCCATACATGACCAATGGGAAGAGGGACTACGCGAAGGAATATCGTCTGTACCACAGCCGTCCAGACCAGATACACAATCGGTCGGAGAGAACCACCTTACGGAGACAAGCTAATGCTCAAGGCATCACCCACAAAGGAGACGGAAATGACCTCGACCACATCCGACCTCTTTCCAAAGGCGGAGCCAATACTCTTTCCAACGCTCGCTCTGTCTCTAAAGGCTCAAATAGAAGCTTTTCTAGAAATGGAGACGGAAGCCTCAAGAGCCAAACCAGTAGACGAGAACATTAAATGAAACTTACCGCTGAGGTTGTTGCTGGATTTGTGGGAAGTGTCCTGTCCAGTCGCTTTGACGGTCAAGCCAGTTCTCCTGATTTCCACAAGGAATGTTGGGACCTATGTTGTTCCAATGAAAAGTTTGTAGCCATTGCTGCCCCACGAGGGCATGCCAAAAGTACAGGGGTGACGCTAGGCTATGGCTTAGCCACGCTCCTGTTTAGAGAAAGAAAATTTATGCTGCTTGTGTCTGACACAGAATCACAGGCAGCTTTGTTCTTAGGAACTTTCAAACAAGAATTGCAAGAGAATGAAGAACTCATTCAGTTGTTTGGAATTAAAAAGAACGAAAAGAACATTGTCCAGTTTGCCAAAGACACGGAAGCGGACATCATTGTTGAGTGTGAGGACGGACATAAGTTCAGGATCATTGCCAAGGGAGCGGAACAGAAGCTGCGTGGATTAATCTGGAATGGGTCTCGTCCTGACATCATTATGTGTGATGATATGGAAAACGATGAGCTTGTTATGAACAAAGACCGTCGTGAAAAAATGCGTAAGTGGTTTAAAGGGGCCTTGCTGCCCTGTAGATCTGATTCAGGTATCGTGCGTATGGTGGGAACAATCCTGCACGCTGACAGCCTGCTAGAACGCAACATGCCCAATGCATCAGACAAGATGACTGTTATTGAAGAACTAAAGCAATACTCTACACGTAAAGGTATGTGGAAGGCGGTTAAATACCGTGCCCACAATAGTGACTTTACTAAGTTGCTATGGCCTTCAAAGAAGAGTGCTGCTGACTTTAAGATGCTGTATGAAGAAGCCGTCAAGGACGGAACTACAGACATCTACAGCCAGGAATATTTAAACGAGCCAATTGACGAAAGTGTCAGCTTTTTTAAACGAAGCGACTTTCTGCCTATAACGCAAGATGATCGTCAAACAAAGCTCAACTACTACGTCACTGCCGACTTGGCTATTTCTGAAAGCGAGAAGGCTGACTTCTCTGTCTTTGTGATAGCTGGTGTTGACGAAGACAAACGAATTCATTTAAAGAACATTATCCGTGAGCGTATGGATGGTAAGGAAATTGTTGATACATTCCTAACCCTTCAGAAGCTTTACGATCCTGTAGCCATGGGTGTTGAAGATATGCAAATCTCAAAAGCCATTGGCCCGTTCTTGCGTGAAGAAATGATTAAAAACAATACATACATTTCTCTGTTGCCCTTAAAGCACGGAGGCAAAGACAAGCCAACCCGTGCTCGGAGCATTCAAGCCCGTCTCAGAGCACATGGCCTTAAGTTTGACAAAGAAGGTGATTGGTATCCCATCTTTGAAAACGAATGTCTTTCCTTCCCTCGTGGTAAACATGATGACCAAGTTGACGCCTTTGCGTACTTGGGACTTATGTTAGATCAGCTCATTGAAGCTCCCACAAAACAAGAAATGGAAGACGAACTCTATGCTGATGAAGTAAACACTTCAGGCAATATGGAACAAGGGCGCAACGCATACACTGGGTACTAACACATGGATGAAAATCAAACACCGTTAGCTGCAATGCTAGAAAGCATTAACATTGCTGAGTCCCTGGATGAAGCACAGCTTCGTAAAATTGGACAAGATGCTTTTGCTGGATATGACTTAGATGAACAATCTAGACAAGACTGGGTAAAGCATGTAGACGAATGGACAAAGCTAGCAAAGCAAACGGTTGAGCCTAAAACCTATCCATGGGTAGGAGCAGCAAACGTTAAATACCCTTTGCTGTCTACAGCGGCTATGCAGTTTGCAGCACGTGCCTATCCTTCCTTAGTTCCTTCTAACGGCAAAATTGTACATGCTAAACCCTTGGGCAAAGACCCAGATGGAAGCAAAACAGAAATTGCAGAAGCAGTATCTACGTACATGTCTGTGCAGCTTTTGCAGGATATGTATGGCTGGGAAGAAGACATGGATAAGATGCTCATCATGCTTCCTATCCTAGGTACAATGTTTAAGAAAACCTATTGGGATAGCTTAAACGAAGAGAACTGCTCACATTTAGTAATGCCTAAGAATTTGGTTGTAAACCATTGGGCACGTAACCTGTGTGATGCAGAACGCATTTCCGAAATTATTGAGATGTCCCCACGTAAGCTCAAAGAGCGCCAGCAATCTGGTTTGTGGTTGGACCTTGACCTTGGACGTGCTCCACAACCCCTGCTTAATGTGGTTGGCCCATCGGTTGTTGACGAAACAACTCCTTATACATTCATTGAACAACATACTTTCTTAGACTTAGATGACGACGGCTACAAAGAACCATACATTGTTACTTTCCACAAGGAAAGCAAAAAAGTGGTCCGTATTGTGGCTAGGTTTGATGAAACGACGATCAAACAGGGACCTGATGGAAAGATTCACAAGATTGATCCAATTCAGTATTACACTAAGTTTGGTTTTATTCCTAATCCTGATGGTGGATTCTATGATATTGGCTTTGGTGTCCTCCTTGGTCCAATCAATGAATCAGTAAACACTTTGATTAACCAATTGCTTGACTCTGGACATCTGTCCACATTGCAGTCTGGTTTTATTGGTAAAGGTTTACGCATCCGTATGGGTGACAACCGATTTACTCCTGGTGAATGGAAAGCAGTCAACTCTACTGGTTCAGACCTTAAACAACAAATTGTTCCTCTTCCAACTAAAGAACCTAGCAATGTGCTGTTCCAGTTAATGGGTAGTTTAATTACTTCTGGTAAAGAACTAGCCTCAGTTGCTGAAATTTTTGTTGGTAAAATGCCAGGACAAAACACTCCTGCCACTACTACAATGGCTACCATTGAGCAAGGCATGAAAGTGTTTACAGCTGTGTACAAACGATTGTATCGCAGCTTGACTGAAGAGTTTTTAAAGATTGCAAGGCTTAATTATCTGTATTTGAACCCAACTACAGAAGTACAAGACCTTAACATCATGATTAATCCCCAGGACTTTGATCCCAAAGCCCACAAAATTTACCCAGGTGCTGACCCCACTGCTGTGTCGCAAACAGAAAAACTGCTCAAAGCTCAGGGTCTAATGGAATTGTTGCCTACTGGCGTGCTTGATCCTGTCAAAGTAGTACAGAGAATCTTAGATGCACAAGAACAGCCTAACTGGCAAGACCTTTTGAACCCACAAGTGGCTGAATCTGGTCAACTCCAACCACCTCCTGACCCCAAAATGCTAGAAATGCAGATGAAAGGTCAGCTTGAAGGTCAAAAAATACAAATGCAATCGCAAGCCCAGCAGCATAAAATGCAGTTGGAAGAGCGTAGCAAACAAGTTCAATTGGCAATGGCCCAGCAGGAGCATGCACAAGACATGCAACACAGGCAGGACATGGCTAATATTCAGGCTGCAGAAGCCGTACACAAGCAACGCATCTTTTCTGCTACCGAACAGGCAGCATTTATACAGAAATTGATGCACGCTGATAATACACATCAGCAAAAGTTGTCTCATGCAGAATCTGCAGCGAAACAAAAGGCAAAAGAGCCATCTAAAGGAGCTAAATAAGCGTGAATAAAGCAGATTTTGTTGATTGGAAACGTCATCCTGTCACTCAGGTGATTTTCAGCCAATTAAACCAACGTATTAATGATTTACAGGCTATGCTTGGAGACAGTGCGGGTGTAAACTCAGTCCAAGACAGTCAATTTGTAGGTGCAATTAAAGCTTACAAAGATATGGTAAACATTGAGTATGAAGGTGAAGAGGAGACTCTATGATTATTCCAGTAATACATCGCATTGTCATTAAAGCAGACAAATTGGAAGAAACAGATAAAACGTTTAAGCGTGCCCGTGAAGCGGGAATTGTTATTCCAGACAATGACGACCGTAAACGCGCCCAAGCAGGTGTGGATAAAGGTGTTGTAGTGTCCATTGGACCCACAGCCTTTCGTGATTTTGAAGCTGAGTGCCCTATTAAAGTGGGAGACTACATAGCTTATGCACGATTTGCTGGTAAACACATAGAAGATCCCTACACCAATGAAGAATTTGTAGCCCTCAATGATGAGGACGTCATTTCTATTTTTAGACCCGAATAAGGAGCCTAGATGGCTGAAGAAACAATTGTTGCCCCAGAAGGTAACGCCCCCGCACCTGAAGAAACCACAAAGCTATCCGCTGCAGAGCAGCAAGCAATGGAACAGGGTTGGGTCCCACAAGATGAGTGGGAAGGTGATCCAGAACAATGGCGTCCAGCCAAAGAATTCTTGGATCGAGGAGAACTCTTTAAGAAAATTGAAGATCAAAACCGCACAATTAAAGAATTTAAACGTGCCCTTGATGATCTAAAAGGCCACCACGCCAAAACCCGTGAAACGGAGTATGCGCGTGCGATACAGGCATTAAAAGCACAAAAGATTGCTGCACTAGAAGATGGTGACGCAGCCGCTGTCGTCAAACTAGACGACCAGATTGATCTTGTCAAAGATGAACAGAGTAAACTTAAACAAGCCGCATTTCAACCTCAAGAACAAGTAAACCCTGAGTTTACAAACTGGGTTGATAAAAACAAATGGTATGAAACTAGTCAACCAATGCGAGCTTATGCTGATGCTTTAGGCCGAGACCTTGCCTACAAAGGACTTGCTCCTGGTGAGGTTCTTAAAGAGGTGGAGCGACAAGTTCGCGACGAATTTCCTCAAAAATTCCGTAACGCTAACAGGGACAAACCTGGAGCGGTAGAGAGTAGTACAAATAAAGGAGTTAAGGGTAACAACGATGTTGCACTTAGCGATGATGAGCGTCGAGTGATGCAACGTTTTGTTCGAACTGGTGTTATGACTGAAAAGGAATACATGGTTGAACTTAAACGTATTAAAGGAGCTTAATTATGAGTGACATTAAAGAAGCAATTGCGAAAGCACCGAGAGGTCGTACGCAGCGTGTTCCCGTGGGTTCACGTAAGGTTTTAACTGTAGCTGGAAAAGACCCCAGTTACGAATATAGAATTATTAACGACTCGGGAGATCGAGTGCAGGAGTTTGTAGAAGCTGGTTATGAGCTAGTGGATAATGACTCTGTGAGGGTGGGAGACAAACGAGTTAACTCTGCGTCAGCAGAAGGCTCTAAAGCTCAGCTTTCCGTTGGACAAGGGCAAAAGGCATTCGTCGTACGTATCAAAAAAGAATGGTACGAAGAAGACCAAATGAAAAAACAAGCCCATGTTAATGAACTGGAAAACGCCACCAAAGCAAAAGCTCTTGATGGTACTTATGGTAAGCTCGACATCAGTCGAGGTTAACTAATTTTAAGTGCCGTTAGGAAATGTCTATTTTATTAATGGAGAATTGCTAATGGCAAGTGTATCTCGTATTAACGGGTTCCGTCCTGTTAAAACAATTATTGGCTCACCATATAATGGTCAAGCCAATTTATATTTTGTGCCTTCCTCTGACTCAACAGTCATTATGGTTGGCGACGCTGTGAAACTAGCTGGTGACGCTCGCGCTGCCACTGGTGCCCCCACAGTCACCCGTGCTGGTGCTACTGATGCTGCTGTCGGTATCGTTGTAGGCATTTTGTTCACAGGCGTTGGTGATTTGACCAACATGCCCCCAGTGACCGATTTGAATACTCCTGTATATCGTCGTGCATCTACAGATCGTTACCTTTTGGTAGCGGATGATCCGAACCTAGTGTATGAAGTTCAGTATGCAGGCACTTCTGTGGCTGCTGCTACTATTACCGCTAACGTTGGTCAGAACGGTCAGTTCACAACTACTGCTGGTAGTACAGCTTCGGGTTCGTCTGGCATGCAGCTTGATAGCTCAGGATTGGCAACAACAGCCACTCTGCCTTTGAAGATTGTGGGCTTCCCCAATCGTCCCGATAACATTCCTGGCGACACCTATTTCAGTTACTATGTTAAATTAAATAACACAGCTAACGGTACAGGTACTGGCGCTACAGGTTATTAATTAAAGGAAAGGTAGAATATGTCTATTATTAATAGCGGCTCGTTTGCCAAAGCGCTATGGCCTGGCATCAATGCTTGGTATGGCAAATCATATGACGAATATGGAACAGAATACGACAAGTTGTTCGATAAGTTTACTTCACAGAAAGCTTACGAAGAAGATGTCGGTATTTCTTCTTTTGGTCTAGGCGTTCAAAAAGCTGAAGGCGCACCTATCTCTTATGATAGCGAGCGTCAAGCTTTCATTACACGTTATCAACACGTCGTGTTTGCGTTGGGTTTCATCATCACTCGTGAAATGATGGAAGACGACCAATATGATGTCGTCGGTCAACGTAAAGCTCAAGGTTTGGCCTTCTCTATGCGCCAAACTAAAGAAGTTATCGGTGCTAACGTTTACAACCGTGCGTTTAACAACGCTTACACCTATGGTGACGGTAAAGAACTGATTAGCTCTGCTCACGTCAACCTCAAAGGCGGAACATGGTCTAACACCTTGTCTACTGCTGCTGACTTGTCAGAGGCTTCTTTAGAGCAAGCATGTATCGACATCGCTGGTTTCACCAATGATGCTGGTTTGTTGATTGCTGTTCGTCCTGATTCGCTTATCATTCCACGTCAATTGATGTTTGAAGCAAAGCGTATTTTGGGTACTGACGGTCGCGTCGGCACTGACAACAACGATTTGAATGCTATCAAGACTATGGGCATGATCCCAGAAATCGTGACTAGCCACTTCTTAACTGATGCAGATGCTTGGTTCATTCGTACTGACGTGCCACACGGCATGAAGTATTTTGAGCGTCGCGCTGACCAGTTCGACATGGACAACGATTGGGACACTGAGAACGCTAAGTTCAAAGCTACTGCTCGTTTCAGCTTCGGTGCAACCGACGTTCGTGGTATCTACGGTTCGCCTGGCGCTTAATTTATCTGGGGGAGCCTGTCTCCCCTATTAACTATAAAGGATAAATTATGGGTTTTCTCGCAACTGATCTCTCTCCTCTGGGCCAAGCTAGCCCCTTAGTTCCAACAAGTAAAGATGTTGTAGTTAAGGCGTTTCAAGTTGCTCGTACTGATACAACTGCTGCATTAAAGGCTGTATTGCCTGCTGATGCATCAATTATCAATATTGACATCTTTGGTACGGCTTCAGACGCTGGTACAACAGCAACACTAAGCATTGGTACTTCTACTACCTCCACTGAAATTATTAGCGCCCAAAGCGTTTTAACTGGTGGTAAAGTAGCAATTACAACTGCATGGTCTGCAAACTATCCTAACACACAACCTGTCCCCGTCGTTGGTGACATTAAGTTGTATGCTAAGTATGCAGAATCAGGCACAGCTTCTACAGCTGGCGCTTGGACCGTAGTAGTTTACTACGTTCGTTAATGGGAAGGGGCGCAATGCCCCTTTTCTTTGTTTTGGGAGATGGTGAGTCTTCCGTCTTTGGTAAAAGGAAAATATTATGGCTGGTTCTAATGTATGGGTCAAATGTGGCAAAGTATATAACCTCGACCCAGGTGGTACGGGTTTAACCGCCACTGGTGCTACCCCCCGAATTTTTAAAGATAGCCCTTACGCTACCTTTCAAGTAACTGGTACTACAACTGCAAGTACTGGTTCAGCAACCGTTAAAATCCAAGGCAGTAATCTGGATGATGCCAACTCTTATGTAGACTTGGGCACAATTACTTTAACACTTGGTACTACTTTAACAGCTGACGGTTTTGCTACCTCAGCTCCATGGAAATTTGTACGTGCTAACGTCACTGCAATTTCTGGTACAGGTGCTTCTGTCAACGTTTTGATGGGAGTATAACATGAGCGCTATGGTTAATAATAATGCAGCAGGCATAGTGGGATCAACAGATCACTTAGCTAAAACTGCTGCTAAAGTGATGGTAACAGCTGACACTTTGTTTACTGCTGTTGGTGATGTACAAATCTTAAGTTTGCATTCTGAATGTTATTCAGCAAACGGTGCTACCGCTTCAACTCTTCAATATAAACTAACTCCTACAACAGGTACAGCAGCAACTATTTCAGGAGCATCTGCTTCTTTAGCTAACGCTGTTGCAGGTACTGTAGTTGTTATGGATGGTTCTACTTTGGCTGCAGCTCCCACTGTTGCAGCAACTGGTGTGGCGTTAAACACCACAGCACGTGGTATTATTTTTAAAGATGGTACATTATCCATTGTAGTTGGCGTCGGTTCTACTACAGGAACATGGAAACACTATCTTCGTTATGAACCCCTTGAGGATGGTGCTTACGTCGTCCCACTACAATAAGGTAACTTATGAGTAAACAAGCCGCTGGTAAATTTATCGGTGTGCTGTTTTTAAGTAGGACAGTTGCTCATCAATTGCATTTAAAGACCAACAGCTTTTCTGAGCACATGGCTTTAAACACGTTTTATGAAGAAATTGTCGATCATGCTGATGGCATAGCAGAACAATGGCAGGGTGAACAGGAAGAACTCCTAGACATCCCTACCTTAGCTGCTAAAGATGCCACCGATCCTTTAAAGTATATGAAAGAAACTTTAAAGTGGATTGAAGGTAATAGGTATGAAGCTTTTGAAAAAACAGACACTTCTATTCAGAACGATATTGACAATGTTGTAAAACTGTTTCGTTCTACAATCTACAAACTACGTTTTCTGAAGTGATGCTATGAAAAACCATCTAATTTTAGGAGACTGGAACGCGCTGTGTGACTCATGCGGACGTAAATTTAAAGCCTCTAGTCTACAAAAACGATGGGATGGTTTAATAGTTTGCAGAGAAGACTGGGAACAGCGTCATCCGCAAGACCTGCTTCGTGTACAACGTGAACAGATTTCTGTACCGTGGGCAAGACCATATCCAGCAGAAGATACTTACATTACTAAATTTGGTTTGTTTGATACAGCTAATGTGTCAGATAATCAAGATCAAGATTATGTTGAACCTGGGTATTTTCTTTCAGACTACATGCAAGACAATTTCTATATTGTTGTTAAATGGTATAGAACGTTTAATGATCAATTAAACATTATAGAATCCTTAGCTCTTAAAGATTCTACTGCTATAGCTGACAGTACGACAATAACTGAGACAATTGGTGTTGTTAGAAGGTTTGTAAGAACATTTACAGACACCACTACAATGTCAGAAGCCAAAGTACTTGCATTAGGCAAAGCATTGTCTGATGTTACAACAATAGCAGAAACGTTTACTAATGCTGTTAAGTATGCACGTAGCTACGCTGACACTGTTACACCAACAGAAACAACTGCACGTACTGTAGGTAAAGCTTTAGCAGATACAACAACAATCACAGAGAGTTTGACTAAAGTTTTAACTTATCTGCGGTCTTTATCAGATACAACTGCAGCAACAGATGCTGGTAGCATTTTCTATGCAAACTACGTTGGTCCCTCTTATTTTGGAGAAGACTACGTTGGATCAACCACTACATTTTAAGGTATTCAAATGATTAATGACACATTCGCCATGAAAGGCGACCTGACCATCACAGTTAAAGATGCAGCTACTGGCACAATTAAAGACCAACGTGAACTTAAAAACTTGGTTGTTACTGCTGGTAAAGGTTTTATTGCTTCACGTATGGCTGCAGCTAGTGCTAGCGTTATGGGTTGGATTGCTGTTGGAACAGACAGCACTGCAGCTGCTGTAGGTAATACTGCTTTGGGTACAGAAGTTGCTCGTGTAGCAACCACAGTATCTGGTGGCACTGTTTCTACAAACACTGTTACATACGTTTCTACTTTCCCTGCTGGTACAGGCACTGGTGCTTTGGTTGAAGCTGGTATTTTTAATGCTAGTTCCGCTGGTACTTTATTGTCACGCACAGTGTTCTCTGTTGTAAACAAAGGCTCTGCTGACGAAATGACCATTACTTGGGTAATTACCGTAGGTTAATTAGGATAAATACATGACTACCATAGTTACTAGAGCAGGTAAAGGTAGTTCTCTCACTAATAATGAGATGGACACCAACCTGACTAATTTAAATACATACAAGGTTGAACAAACAGCCACCACAGGTTCTGCTGCTTTGCCAGCAGGTACAACTGCTCAACGTGACGGTAGTCCTGCTGTTGGTTACACTCGCTTTAACACTTCCTTGAATAAAAATGAAACTTGGAGTGGTTCAGGATGGGTTGCTGGTGGTGGTGCAACGGGAGCTGGCGGTGACGATGTGTTTTATGAAAACGGTGTAACAGTAACTACAAGTTACACACTGTCTACAAATAAAAACGCTATGTCTGTTGGTCCAATAACTGTTAATAGCGGTGCAACCGTGACAATTCCCAGCGGACAACGCTGGATTGTTTTGTAAGGATACATATGGCATACGGAACAATTAATACAGACAAGCTAGTAGGTTCTAGCGGGGGAACACTTAACCCCGATTCTAGCGTATTTCGCAATAGAATCATCAATGGTGCGATGGTGATTGACCAGCGTAATGCGGGAGCTGAAGTTAATCCAGCTCTTAACTCAACATATTATCTTGACAGATGGCAAGCAAATGGAACTGTTGCATCTAAATTTAAAATTGGACAAAACGCTGGTTCTGTCACACTTCCAGCAGGATTTACAAATTATTTGGGAGTAACTTCCTTATCTGCATATACCGTTGGCGCATCAGAACAATTTAATGTATTGACTAAGATTGAAGGTTACAACATAGCAGACCTAGCATGGGGTACAGCAAACGCATCACCGATTACATTATCTTTTCGAGTGTATTCAAGTCTTACTGGGACTTTTAGCGGGTCTATTACTAATAGCGCAACTAACAGATGCTATGTTTTTAATTACACAGTATCAAGCGCAAACACTTGGACAACAATTTCAGTTACTATTGCTGGCGATACAACTGGCACATGGCTAACAACCAACGGCATAGGAATGTTTGTTATTTTTGGTCTTGGTTCTGGTTCTACTTATAGCGGAACTGCTGGATCATGGGGTTCAACCTATTACACGCAATCAACTGGGTCAGTCTCAGTAGTCGGAACATCTGGAGCAACCTTCTACATCACAGGCGTACAACTAGAAAAAGGCAGTACCGCAACGAGTTTTGATTACAGACCTTATGGTACTGAGTTGCAGTTATGTCAGAGGTATGCACAGATATTTAAAGGAAGTGACGGAGTATCCAATAGTTACGTCAGAATAGGACAGGGTAATGCACAAAGCACGACTGGTGGAAATGCATTGGTTACACCTCCAGTCAGGTTTAGAGCAAGTCCAACAGTCACCACCAGTGGGTCTTTTTGTGTATATGACGGAGCTGTAGTAACTTCGGTATCGGGTGGCGCATCCATTGATGCGGCATCAGCCGCTAATTCGGTGCTATTGGGTTGGGCTAATGGTACTTCGTTAACACTAGCAAGGACTTATCAATATTTAATTCAAAATGATAGTACTGCTTATCTACTTTTAAGTGCGGAGTTATAAATGTATCAATTAAGTTCGAACAATGTATTAACTGGTCAGCCAAATTGCATTAGGAGATTATCCGATAATGCAAGCATCCCATTTGACCCCGATAACACAGACTACCAAGCCTATTTAAAGTGGGTAGTCGCTGGAAATGTTCCAGCTCCTGCTGACGAAGGAACACAATAATGGCATCATTAATTCCAAGTGCTAATGCATCAGGCACAGGGTCAATGACCTTGGCTGGTCCTAGCACCAATTCAAATCAAACTGTCAACATTCCAGACACAACTGGAACAATGATGGTTAGTGGCAATATGCCAGCATTTAGTGCTTATGCTGGTACAACAACCACATTAACTCCAAATACGGATGTAAAAGTAACTTTTAATACTGAGTTGTTTGATACTGCTAACTGTTTTTCATCTAGTCGTTTCACACCAAATGTGGCAGGATATTACATAGTTAATGTTTGTTTGCAAGTTAATTATTGGAATGGCATTATTTTTTGTGCCCAACTTTACAAAAATGGTTCTATTTATCAAAACGGTCAAACAGCATACCCTCAAACAACTGGTGGAGTACGGGCATCTATGTCAACCCTTGTTTATTTAAATGGAACAACAGATTACATAGAAGGATATGGCTATCAATACGCTGCTTCATCAAGCAATGATGTTATTGCAACTGTAAATACAACTTTTAGCGCTTGTTTAGTGAGGTCGGCATGACACTTTACGAAAAAATATTATCTTTGTATCCACAAATTACTGACAGAGAAATGCTTGAATACATCCGTTTTCAGAACGACTCTGACGGGCGTGGAGAATACATATCCAAGTGGGAACACCCAACACTTGTTAGACCTACTGAGGAACAATTAGCATGAGTACAATAATTGACGGAACGGCTGGTATCACATTCCCAGTAACAGCGGGTAGTGCTTCTGCGGTGCAAGCATCTTCTGGTAGGGTGTTGCAAGTGGTGAATGCTACTTACAGCACATATACATCTATTGGGTCTTCGTCAACACTTGTTGATTTAGGTTTATCGGCAACAATAACACCTTCATCTTCATCAAACAAAATTTTGATTTTTACAGATTTGGCTGGAGGCACATCAGTTAATAGCGTTTCTGCCGCATTTAATGTTAAATTATTGCGAGGTTCTACAGCAATCGTAAATATTGAGAATTCTGCTGGTTATGGTGGAGTTACTGAAAGAGATTTTGGTGCTTTTGGTTCTTTGTCTTATTTAGATTCACCATCAACCACTTCCGCAACCACATACAAAATTCAAGTAGCCAATACGGGTGGCGTAGGTAATTTATATGTAAATAATTACACAGCATCTGCAAATGGTTCGACTTGCACAATGACTTTAATGGAGATAGCGGCATGAGAAAACACGATGCAATTTATGCCACACACACAAATATTGTCGTTATCCGTGGTGACGATGCTTTTGATGCCCAAGGCAACCCCGTTACCTATGACGAAATAGCAGTTCAAGCCTACATAGATGCTCATGCCTATATAGCAAAACGCCAAGCTGAGTATCCTTCTATTACTGACTACCTTGATGGTGTGGTTAAGGGAGACCAAGCTCAAATTGACAAATACATTGCCGACTGCCAAGCAGTTAAGGCTAAATATCCGAAGGGATAATAGATGGCAACAATTGACGCTACAGACGCCAAGTTGTCTGCCCATGAGTTGGTATGTGCTGAACGTTATGCTGTCATTAATGCTCGTTTAAAGCGCTTAGAAGGCATCTTAATAGGCGCTTGTGGCATTATGCTAACAGGCATGACAGGCACATTATTTGCAATGTTAACCCACCTTAAGTGAGAATAAAATTGACCCGATAACCATCTTTGCTACTTGTAAAGCTGCGTACAGCGGCATACAAGGTTGCATTTCTGTTTACAAAGAACTTAAAGCGACTGGAAAAGAAGTAGCTCACATTGGTGAAGAAGTTGGAGGATTTCTGTCCTCTTTCTTTGTAGGACAACAAACTTTAGAAGAAGAACACGAAAAACAAAAGGTTCAACGTAAAGCAGATGTGTTGGCTGGTAAGCCACGCAACGTTACACAAGAAGCCATTGACAATGTCATGCGTGTTCGTCAAATTAGAAGGTATTATGCTGACCTAGAACATATGGTTCGATGGGAGCTAGGGATGCCTGACCTGTGGACTGAAATCACAGAAGAACGAGACAGACTTACGGAAGAACGAGCGCTTCTTAAAAAGAAACAAGATGAGTTAGAACGTATAGCCACACTTAAACGGAAATATCAACTACAACTATTTGAAGAGTATTCCTGGATTGCAGTGGCTATTGTTTGTGCCATTATCTTTATTATAGGAAACTTATGGGCGCTTCAAGAACTAGTGGAGTTGGATCGAGTACGACGTTGGGGATTTTAACTGTAATTATATCCGCATGCTATCTAGTTACAGTAACTCTTGTTGCTATATGGTGGTCCAAAGAAGAACGTAAGTTGGCTAATAAAAACGTTGCTCGTATTGAACGACAACTTGAAACATGTAAAAGGAACAACAATGAATGATTTGCTAGGGCTACTTAAAAACATAGCTCCAACATTGGCTACAGCCGTAGCTGGTCCTTTAGGTGGTGCTGCGGTGTCTGCAATAGCGTCTAGACTGGGTGTTTCTGACAGTGTAGCAGAAGTTGCTAAAGCCATAGCAGGTGACCCAACAGCAGCACAGAAAATAGCAGAACTTGAACTTGAGTTTGCTAAAGTTGCAGCAGATGCAGGCAAGAACGAAAACGACAATATTTCTAAACGCTGGGATGCAGACATGTCGTCTGACTCTTGGTTGTCTAAGAATATACGTCCTATGAGCCTTGTAGCTATTTTTATGGGATATTTCCTGTTTGCTATGATGAGTGCTTTTGGTTTAAATGCAAATGAGTCTTATGTTCAGTTGTTAGGACAATGGGGTATGCTAATAATGGGTGCATACTTTGGTGGTCGTACAATTGAGAAACTTGCTGAAATGAAAAAGAAATGACATATATAGCAGTAATATTTATGTGTTTAAAACTTGATTGTCAAGTTGTTTCTTCTAAAGAAATATTTAAAAAAGAACAAACTTGTTTAATTTCTATTCAACAAGAAGAAGATAAAAATAAAAATAAATTTGATATATTTGAAGCTCGTTGTATAGAAATACCAAATGAATTTATCTGAACACTTTAGCTTGGAAGAAGCAACCCACTCGGACACAGCCATCCGTTTGGGTATTAACAATCAACCCGATGCTCGTCAACTTGAGAACATGAAGAAAGCAGCAATCGGTATGGAACAAGTGAGGGCACTCCTTGGTAAATCCATTTCTGTAAACTCTTGGATTCGCCTGCCAGCAGTTAATGTGGCAGTGGGCGGTAGCAAAGTGTCTAGCCATATGGATGGTTGGGCAATAGACTTTGTATCTCCCTTTGGCAATCCTTATGCAGTGTGTAAAGCCATAGAAGCTTCTGGTATTAAGTTTGACCAGATGATTTATGAATATGGTAAATGGACTCACATATCCTTTGCCCCAGAAATGCGGCAACAAAAACTAACAATTTTTAATCCTCAAAAAAAGTACCTACCTGGTATTTTAACTGAGGACGAATATCACAAACAAGCGGGTTAATTATGAGCACTTCGGGCACAACTACTTGGAAACTTAACAGAAACGAGATTATTTCTGCGGCATTGCGGAAACTTGGTGTTTTGTCAGGAGGTAGTTCTCCAGAGACTTATCAAATTACTGACGCAACACAAGCCCTTAACGCTATGATTAAGGCATTTGAAACAGACGGCATGCCCCTCTGGTCAATTAAAAGTTACACCTTCACTGTAACCACAGGCACAGCCGCATACAATATTGGTCCTAGTCAAACGTTTAATACTTCTAAACCTCTTAAGGTTTTACAGGCTTGGCGGAACCAGTCTACTAGTTTTTCTAACGTTCCTATGAACGTTTACACAGACTACAACTACAACCTGTTGCCTTTAACTTTGTCTTCAGGCACTCCAGTTAATTTGTATTACCAGCCTTTGCGTGATTATGGTGTAATTAATTTATGGCCTAAACCCAATGATTCCGTAACTACAATTACTATTAGGTATCAAACTCTGTTCGAGGACATGACAACTTCTACAGATGACATTGACTTTCCATCCGAATGGACTGAAGCAATCATCTATGGACTGGCTCACAGGTTGTCTCCAGAATATGGTGTACCTTTACAGGACAGACAATTGCTGGCTAAAGAAGCTGAGTTTTTCCATGAGAAAGCTCTGTCGTTTGGTACTGAAGAAGGTGGTATATTTTTCCAACCAGACACTGCTGGTAGAAAGACAATGTAATGCCATACAGTAAAACACCAGTAATTCAAACATACGAAACCAAGAGAGTCAATTTTATCTCCAATCCACAACAGCGTGGTACTAATGCTGCACAGGATTTCCGTCTGTTAAACATGATGGTGGAGGTTATTAAGAGTCCTGTTGGTGATCAAAGTAAATATTTTATTAAAAGCCGTCCAGGTGTAGCTCAAGCATTTACCACACAGACAGGCGTAGGACGTGGCATTTATTATTGGGTTATTAGTGGTACGGGCTATTGTATGGCTGTTGTCGGTGACAAAGTTTATGCAAATGGTTCTGCTGTATTAACCTTAGCAACTTCTACGGGTTCTGTAGGTTTTACAGAATTTGTTAGCAGTACAGGAACTGTGTCTCTTGTACTATTAGATGGCACTGATGGATATGTGTTTAGCAATTCAACTACTGCTGTTAAAATAACAGATGCTGATTTTCCAACACCTCATGTACCTATTCCTATCTTTATAGATGCTTATTTGTTTGTTGCTAAAGCAAACACTGCTGACATCTATAATAGTAACCTAGATGATCCTTCATTGTGGACAGCAGGTGATTATATCTCTGCTGAAATGTACCCAGACATTATTGTAGCGTTGTCTAAAAACAACAACTACATTTATGCTGTAGGTTCTAGTAGTGTTGAATACTTATACGACGTAGCTAATGCTACAGGAAGTCCCCTAGGACGTCATGATTCTGCTGTGCAACAGTTTGGTACTGCTGCTAGAGATTCTGTTGTACAAACAGAAACAGAAGTTATCATGATAGGTGAAACAAACAATGGTGGTCACACGGTGTGGACCATTGACGGGTTTAAAGCAGCTGAGATTGGTATCCCTGCAATAAAGAGTGCGCTCCTTGCAGAAGGTGCAAATCTTCCAACTGCACAAGCTTTTTGTGTTCGTGTGGCAGGACAGAAATGTTATGTCGTTTGTTTAACTAACAGGACATTGGTATACAGCTTTGATACAAAAATGTGGCACGAGTGGAGTACAGCATCAGGAGCATTCTTATGCTTACATGGTACAGACGGTCCTAACGGAAGCGCTTACGTATTGGATAAAGCAAACGGCAAAGTTTACACAATGGATGAAACATTGTTTACTGACGCTGGAACAGCCATTGATTGTGTTTTTACTTCTGCTAAGCTCGACTTTGATACCATTAACCGTAAATTTATGTATCGTTTATCGATTATAGGAGATGTTCCTGATTCTACAGGAACAGACATAGCGGTATCGGTGCAGTGGTCTGATGATGACTATAAGACATTTAGTACAGCTCGTACATTAAACTTTAATGCTGATCTTCCTAAGATTGACCAGCTAGGGCAGTTTAGACGACGTGCTTTCAAACTAACCTACAGCCTTCCACACCTGCTTCGTTTAGAAGGTTTAGAAGTAGATATTAACAAAGGACATGTATAATGGCTGGAGGAGGACTACCCCCACCACCAACAAGGGCTGGAGCTGGTGATTTTGCTTGGACAGCATGGTATAACCAACTCTACACCTTGCTTAATACTAATGGTTCTGTTACATGGAACCTTGTTAACAAAGCTGGCAGTTCAATTGGTGACTTACAAAATAAGAATCACGCACTGTTAACTAGTATATTAGGTACAGGACAATATCACATTTCTTCTGCTGAAGCAGCAAATGTAACAGCCCTTCCTAACATCTCTGGTAATGCTGCTACAGCAACTAACGTTGCTTATAGTGGACTTACAGGAACAGTTCCAACTTGGAATCAAAATACTACGGGATCAGCTAATTTATTATCTGTTCAAAGCAAGTCTAGTGATCCAACTACTTCCGACATTGCTGCTAGTAAAGCGGCTGTGTATAAAAATACAACCTCTGGTTTAGTTAAACTCTGGACCAATGATGGTGGTACAATGAAATCGGTACTCTTAACATGATTTATACACATCTTATGGATGAGGACTTACAACAACTCTTGGACATTTCTGAGCAAATGCACCAAGAATCTCCTCATTTTAAAAACAAAAAGTTTGACCGCTCTAAGATGAGCAAGATTTTGTTGGCTACTAAAGCTCATCCCAATAGGATGTATTTAACTTATTCTAAAAACAACGGTGTCATTGAAGGTGGCATCCTTGGTAGAATTAGTGAACAATACTTTTCTGATGAACTTACGGCTGGCGACATGGCTATGTTTATAAAGCCAGAACATCGTGGTTCTATTTTGTTTGTCCGCTTATTCAAGAACTTTGAAAAGTGGTCTAAAGACAACAAAGCAACCTCAATCGTCATCGGTCACACGACTGGTATTAATATGGACAAGGTACAGGGTATGTATACCCGTTTAGGATATAACACTATGGGATACGTATTCAACAAGGAGATTGCATAATGTGCTCAGGATTTGAACCGTTATTGATGGAAGCTGGAGAAGCTGGTATTGCCGATATGGTAGGTTTGGGTGCTGGAGACTTAATTGCCTCTGGAGCACCAGAAGCTTTAGGCATGGGTGCTGGTGCTAGTTTAGGCATGGGCGCTACAGACATGAGTTTGGGAACAGCTGGTGCAGGGAATGCTGCCAGCTATTTATCTCAACTTGGTGGACTAGATTCTGTTCTAGGCTCTCAATTTGCTAGTGACATAGCTCCCTTTACTCAAAGTGCTACAGATGTAGCCTCTATTACAAATAATGCTGTTCCAGGACTAGAGAATAACATTAGTAATTTTGAAGGTATTCCAGAGTCAGGTGGAATGCCCCCAACACAAGAACCTATTCCAGGAGTTAACCAAGGTAGTAATTTTGGTGATGTTACGGCTAAAGGAATTTCTTTACAGGCTCCAGAAGCTGGTTTAGCAGGACAAAATTACATTAATGGAAATGCTTTCTCTGGTCAAGGTCTTCCTACTTTAGCAAGTAATGTACCTGCTAATGGTGGTCTGGGTATGCAAGGCACTATGGGTGCTGGCACAAGCTTGGGTTATGGCAGTGAGGGTTTAGGTTTAGGTGCTCCTTCTGAAGGCATGTTTGCTGGCGCTGGTCCAACTGCAGCATCTACTTCTGCATTCTCCTTAGAGAACTTAATGAACAACCCTATGGGTGCTGTTAAAAGTGCCTATGATACAGTGTCTAAGAACCCAATACCATCTATGTATGCTGCTGGTAGTTTGTACGACATGTATGCTAAGAACAAAATGGCTGCAGCACAACGTGGTATGTACAACCAAAACCGTGCAGACATCATGAATACTTATGCTCCAAGTTCTCCTGAGTATAACTTGTTAGCACAACAAATGGCTCGTAAGGATGCTGCTGCTGGACGTAACAGCCAGTATGGTGCACGTGCTAATGACCTTGCTGCTACTATTGCCAAGCTTCGTATGGGTGCTTTGGGCAACCTACAGAGTGGTCAGAATGCTTTGGGCAATCAAGCATTGGGTAACCAATATGGAATGTTTAATACTCCATTGGCCCTTTCTATGTACGCAAGTAAAACGTAAGGAAACAATATGGATTTAAGTTCTATGTTCCAGAACCTAGGCCCCGCTGGTGGGGCTATGTTGACAGGCATGCAAATGGCTGATGCAACAAATGAGCAAAAGTCACAAGAAGCCTACCGCAAAGCTCAAATGGAATCTATTATGCAACAAACTGCTAATCAAGCAGAATTGCATCCTTTAGAGCTACAGACCAAGAAACAACTTCTTGATAAAGGCGCTCAAGACATTGAAAAAGGTGGAGTTGAGCTAGACAAAGCTAAGTTTGATTTAACCGTTGGTAAACTGGAAGGTGCTGTTAAAAAGACCGATGCTTACAGTCAACTCATGGGAGTTGCTTCAGCTCAGCTGTCTAACATACCTCCTCCTGCTCGTCATGCATGGCTTGCCAACTTTGCTCAGCAAAATGGTATTGATCCTAAAGACCCTGCAGTACAAAGCATTTGGCAACAAACATCTCAAATACCTCCTGAAAAACTTCCACAAGCTTTAGAAGCTTTTAGAAATAAAATTATTCAGCAGGGTGCTTCTTATCGTTCTCACATTGATGGTCTTAAACTGTCTGCTCAGTCTGCTGAGAATGTTGCACGTATCAATGCAACTTCTCGTGAAGCTGTTGCTAATGCTAAGAAGAAAGCCACTGACATTGTTGGACAAGTTCAGTCTGGTAAACTTAGCTATGAAAAAGCTGCTGTTGCCTTTAGTGTTATGTCTGAAATGGAAACTGATCCAGTGGATAAAGCCAAGTATTTACAAATGGCACAGACCTATGAGCAATTAAACCTCAACGCTAAGAATGCAGCATCTCAGGGTAAAATTGATCCTGGAGCTATGACAGGTTTACCTACAATACAAACTCCCACAGTTTTGGGTGGTGGTGGCCCTAAAAAGGGCACAGCAGAAAACCCAATTAAACTCGATTAAGGAAAATCAATGCCTGTTTATCAATTTCAAGGACAACATTACGACCTGCCTGATGGCTTGTCTAATGAACAGGCTATTGCCAAGATTAAGGGTTACTTAGGAAAAGCAGAAAGCCCTTCTTTAATTGATCAAGGGTTGGATGCTGCTACTCAGTTTGCTAAAAACACTGGTGGTACTCTTGCAGGTATTGGTGACGTTTTAACTGGTATTCCTAAAGGTTTAGTGAGCATTGGTGCTTCTGGCATGGCTAAAATGGCTGCTCCTGAATTGAACTTTAAAGAGTTGCGTACTGCGGGTCAAGAAGCTGTAGAGGACATTGTTCCTTCTATGGGTAGGTCATTTGGCATACAAAACAATCCAGGTTATAAAGCTGTAATGGACATAGCTAGCCTTCCTGGACAGGGTATTGAATATCTAGGCAGGAAAGCAGAAGAAGCTGGTGCTACTCCTAACGTCGCTGGTATGGGTATGCTTGGTGCTGACATCTTGGGTTATGGAGTGGGTATTCCTGGAGCTAAGTATGTTGGTAAAGGTCTTAAAAAGGTTGTTGAAACGCTTGACCCAGGTCTTCGTAACATAACTCCTGAATCTGTCCGTGCTAAAATGGACAAGAATGGAATGGCTAACGAGGGTATTGATGCTGACATGGCTGCTCAAGCAGCAGCTCCTAAGCCAGCCACAATGCCTGAACAGTTTGCTAACATGACCAAAGAGTCCCCAATGGACCGTATGACACGGGACTTGGGTGGAGAACCTTTTGCTCCTGCAGAAGAGTTTACTCCTATGACTCAAATGGCTAAAGACTTAACAGCAGAGCGTTCTACTCCAGCACAACGTGCTGCCCAAGACATTCTTGATGAACGTCAAAAGCAAATGGAGTTTGATGTTGCTCGTCAAGCTAGACCAGAACTCAATGCTGCGGAATTACAACGTAGGGAAGCTGCTCCCACAGGTTACAAAGAAAGTCTTGTAGCTCAAGAAGAAGCAGCCAAGGTAGAGAGACAAGCACGTGACTCTGAACTAGCTAAAGCTGCTGGCGCAGGTGAACAAGCTTCTTTGTTTGAACCATACACTAATATGCATCGTGCATATGAAGAGGTCTTTGCACAGACACCAGAAGGTGTTCGTCCATTTACGTTTAATGAATTTAAAGAAACTTTAGAAAACCTAGCCAAAGAACCTGGTACAGCATTCAATCTTCCTGAAGATTTAAAAGTTGCTTATCAAGATTACCTAAATCATCCTGGTGGTGGTCAAGGTGATTTGTTTGGTGCTCATGAAGTTCTACAATCTACTTCTCACAAAACATGGGGTGAACTAACCCCACAAGAAAAGGCTAAAGCCACCCGTTCTTTGAACAAACTAAAAAACCAAAAGGGTGGTATGGACCCTGAGATGTTTAAAGTGTTAGGTAAGGCTATTGTCGAATCTGGTGCTTTGAAAGGTGTACACGATACACAACAACTCACTGCAGCTAAAGCCTTGCAATTTACTCCTAATAATCCTTTGAACAGAGTTCCAGGTATTGGGGACAAGCTACGTGAAGTTGGAAATGCCATGATTACGTCTCCTGAAGAGGCTATAGCATTGGCTAAGACAACACCTGATGTGTCTCAAAACGTAGTACAGAAAGGTGCTAATGCTTTAACTAAAGGTGGTATTTACCTTAAAGCTAAAGTAAATGATCCTGTTGTCCACTACGGTGTAGACAGACTTTTACAAGGAGATAACCTTGCTCATGCAGAAGTAACAGAAGTATTACATAATAATTACTTAGGTGCTTTAAGAGAACTTTCCACAAAAGAACAGACAAAGGCTTGGCAAGTTCTGTCTCTTGCTGATAAACATCAGGTAGAGATTACTCCTGCCATGATGGAAAAGTATGGTTTATCTGAAAAGGTACAAGTGTTTATTGACATGCATCAGCATACTATGAAACTTGTTCTTGATAAAATAAACGAAGCCAGAGCGTCTGTAGGTAAAAAGCCTATTGCTGCTCGTGAAGCTTATTCTGCCATGAACATGACTGGTGACTTCCGTAAGGTTGTCTACAAGATGGTTGATGGTAAGCAAGAAGTTGTCGGTGTAATTGGTGCTGACACTAAGAACATTGGTGGACGTTCTTTATCTGCTTTGGAAAAGAAAGTATTAGCTAAAGACCCTACCCTCCAGTTTGGTCCTTTACAAGACATGAGCAAGACCTCTCGTGCTGCTCGTGGTACTCCACATGAAGCTTTCCAAGATGTTCTAGCAACCTTGGGTGAGGACAACCCTCACATCAAAGAGTTTGTAGAAACATTACGTCAAGTAGCAAATGACGATCCTTCTAACTATCTAGGTATGCAAAAGCACACCATGCAGAAAAAGGGTGTCTTTGGTATGGAAGGACGTAAGTTCTGGGAAAGTGCCGAACAAAACGCTAAAGAAGGTTTTGAGAACCAAGTACGCTACATTGAGAGTGGTCTTACTTGGGGTCATCTATCTAAGGCTGCTAAGGATGTGAACGATGTGTTACGTAATCCTGAAGTAGTTAAATCACATCCTAATGCTATTCGTTTAGTTGATGACTATATGCAGAATGCTCTAGGCATCAATCCTAGCCGTATGGGTAAGGCAGTTGGTGATGTAATGAATGCTGCCTTTGGTGCTATGGGTGTTGGACCTTCTGTCCCACGTGCTGCCCTAGGCTATGCTCGTTTAGCAGCTAACACTGCTATGCTGTCCTTAAGTCCAGCGTTCTTAACCTTGCAACTTATCCAGCCATTGACAGCTATGCCTGCTATGGCAGCGTTCCTACGTGGACGTGGTGGTGCTACAGGGTTAACAGGCTTTGGCTATGCCAACATGGCTGAAGGTAGTTTGGCTTTAATCAAAGACCAACTAGGTCAAAAGCTATCTCCTGTAATGGAAGGTGCTATTAAGTATGCCAAGGACAACCATGTGTATGCTACAGACATGGTACAGCATTCTAATCAAATCTCTAAAGGTGTTGAGTATTATACTAGTACCGTAGCTCAAGCTCCTGCTGCTGCCCTGGAAACAGGAACACGTAGTATGGTGTATATGGGCTTAGTTAGTATGCTCCATGAGTCTGGTTTAACCCCTAAACAGGGTTTATATCAGCAAGCCCATCGGTTTACCGACATGGCTATGGTCAACTACAGTGCTTTGGAAAAGCCAGCAATCTATAATGCCCTAGGCCCTATAGGAAGCTTGGCTTATAACTTGAAGAGCTTTGGACATAACGAAATTAGCCGTTGGGCGTTGTTTGCCAGAGAACTAGGTAATGATGCTAACGCCATGCCCATTTTAACTCAAATGGCTACCACCATTGCCATTGCTGGTGTTATGGGACTGCCGTTCTTCTCTCAATGGGAGATGTTGTATGACTACATTACCAAGAAGATGGGAACCCCTCGTAGCCTGTCCCTAGACGTCATGGACGCCTCTAAGAGCGTTGGTAAGGCCCTAGGACCTAACGGTGCTTATGCCTTGTCTCATGGCGCTCCTACAATGCTTGGTGTGGATTTAAGCACCCGTACAGGATTGGGAGATGTCTTGCCTTCTAGTGCAGCTGACGCAGCCTTTGCAGGCGGTGGTAAGTTGTATGAAATGGTTAAGGCAACGGGTCGTGCTGTGGGTAATCCTTCAGAGGAAAATCTGAAGTCAGCAGCAATTAACCTTGCTCCACCTGTCCTACAAGGACCCATGGACGTTGCTTGGTATCAGAAGAATGGACTGGCCTATAGCAAGAACCCTGAAAAGCTCAAGCCTACGGCTGTCCGTAATGATACAGATGTTTTATTGAAGAAGATTGGCTTTACTGGTATTAATGAGTCTGCTCAAAAGCAGAAACAATACCAGCAAGCACAGCTTGATGCTGCTTATACAGAGTTCCGCTCCACTGCAATGCAAACCATTGCACAGGACTTATTTCGTAATCGTCCAATAGACCAAAAGACTTTGGATAAATACTTTAAGACTGGTCAAGGCGATCCCAAGACCTTTGAAACGGAACTCAATAGGCTGGCTATTGAACAAAACATGTCTCCACAAGATTACCTGCTGTTAAGACAAGCTGCTTCTAACAAGATTCCTCAACTGCGTAGCTTACAACGGAGGACTCAGTAATGGCTAGTGTTTTAGAAGAA
>Ga0209189_1000232_pt1 | contig 48673 bp, 48 predicted proteins | sample C_130820_EF_Meta_FD_187308 | JGI IMG/M metagenome (GOLD analysis project Ga0209189, IMG submission 187308) | Freshwater microbial communities from Lake Croche, Canada to study carbon cycling - C_130820_EF_MetaG (SPAdes) (version 3) | ecosystem: Environmental > Aquatic > Freshwater > Lake...
AAGGGCGATCGCAGACAAGACAGCAGCTACAGCTAGCTTCTTCTTTCCGAGCATCTGTTTCTCCTTATATCGAGGGTTGCTTGTTTAGATCGATCCAAACAAGCGCTGCATATGGACTTCCCCAAAAGTACTACTTTTTTTGGATCGATCCAAATCTCCAGTGGCGACAGTCAATCATAGAAAAATCGGCTTTGGGAGGGGTTGGCCGATTCTTTACCGAATTGTTATAGAGAGGCTTATTGGGCCAGGCGAAACCTGGCGGAGACGAAGAGATTTGAACTCTTGAAGGTGATTAAACCTTACCTCGTTAGCAGTGAGGCGCACTCGACCGGGCTATGCGACGTCTCCAAGTGGTCTTCATAGTTTACAGGTATTTCAGGGAGAAAAGTAATCCGCGTGGGACGAGTGGACTAGCCATCTCCCCCGGTTGATCCAGGTGAAAATCGAAATCCAACACCTCGTACGGCAGAAATGACCGCTGGTCCCCCAGCAATTTTAATTTTTCGCCGCAATCGGGAAGCATGAGTATCTAAAAGGTGATCGCTGGAGTACTCATTTGATCCGCCAATGGCTTCAAAAACTTGCTTTCGAGTCTGAACTCGCTTTGGGAATTCCATCAGAAGTTGTAGGAAATCGAACTCGATTTTGGTCAGGGGTATGACTGTTTCCCTCATGGAAAATTCACGAGTCTCAAGATTAAGAGTTAGGCCGTTAGATTCATAAGTTCCCAAATATTGAACACCAGATGTCAGCCTATGTCGCTTTTGTACGTCGAGTCTTAAAAGAAGGACCTCCGAATTTATGGGCTTGATAAGAAAGTCATCAACGCCGGCAGATAAAAAAATTACTTCATCGATACCCTGCTCCTTTGTTGCCAAAACGATGATAGGAACATTGGAATTTTTACGAATTTCAGAGCAGATAGAAAATCCTGCGGATTGTCCGATTGATAAATCCATGATGACGATTATCGGATTCACCTGACTAAAAGTCGCCATCGAACTTACTCGATCTTTTGCTATGGAGACCACATAATTGTGAGATATGAGTTCGGTAACTAGATCTAACTTGCCTATTGATTCGTCTGTGATTAATAATATTTTTGTATCAACTGAGGACATTGATTCTTCTTCTCTCTGTTACCGCAAGCATAAACAGAGTCAAGCGATGTTATAACCAGTTTTCGCTAGGGAAAACCCCGTAGATAGGAAAGAGTGCTGGCACTGAGCCAGCACTCCTCACATCATTGGTCGCCATAGGTAACGGCTTACCATTATTCCGTCAGATATCTGACGCCCATCTGAGCTCGTGCCTCATCTAAAACATGCATGATTTCAACAGATTCGGAAAGACTCATGACGGGACTTTCCTTTAATCCTTTTGCTACACAAGCTTCCAAATGTAATCCCTGATATTGGCGCCCTATACCTTCTATGGTTTCGTTATATTCCTGGACAATATTTCCTGATTTATCAAAAACCTTGAACGACGTTTGCGCATAGAATGTAGTAGCAATCTCAATACGCCCCATAGTTCCTATAACCGATGCGGTTACTGGACCTGCTGCCGACATGCACGTAGTCATAGTGGCTTGCGAACCATTGTTATATTCAAAAATGAGCGATGTAATTTCATCGACTTTTTGATCAGTTAATTTCGACTTTGCAGTTACACGATCTGGTTTGCCTAAGACGCGCATAGCAAAAGAAACCGGATAAATCCCAAGGTCGAGAAGCGCACCACCACCTAGTTCTATCTCCCATAGTCTAGGAATATGAGGTAGGTATTGACTATGGTCGGCAACTACCAAGTGGATATCACCCAAAATTCCCGAATCTATTACTTTAAAAACAGCATCCATGGATGGCAAGAATCTGGTCCACATTGCTTCTAAGACGAATAAATTTTTGCTAGTAGCCAAATCTTTGATTTCTTCGGCTTCGCGCGCATTGATTGTGAACGGCTTCTCTAAGAGAACATGCTTGCCTGCATGCAGAGCCAACATAGCGTGTTGGTGGTGCCATGGGTGAGGTGTTGAAACATAGACAACATCAACCTCTGGATCGTTGACTAGCGCTTCATAGCCTTCATGTCGGTTAGGAATGTTAAATGTATCGGCGAAATCATCTGCTTTTCTTAGATCGCGCGCCCCGACCGCTTGGATGGTCATCCCTGCGATCTGAAAATCCTTTGCTACGGCCGTGGCTATTAATCCGGCACTTAAGAAACCCCATCGAAGATTACTCATATTCTCAATACCTTTCGTCCTAAATCTTTGGCGGCGCCGATTGCGGTTTCTTCATCAACTCCATGTTCTACCAGTAATCGATTGTATGCGTTATCCATTGTTAAGGTACTGCCGGCAAGTGAACCGTTGGATCGTAACGTTGCGACGCCAGCATTTACCTGTACTTCTAGCTCGCCAATTGTGTAGTCACCATCCGAACCACCAGCAGCGGACATTGCATCGGTGATTAAAATAATTCTGCCAGGAGCTATCTGTAAAAGTATCTGAACTGCAGAGCGATTGACATGGACCCCATCAAGGATTAGCTCAAAAAAAATATTAGGATCAGATAAGACCGCATTAGTTATATTGGCGTTGCGATGGTCCAACGCTGGCAATGCATTAAACATATGTGTGACCACGGTAGCGCCAGCATCAATGGCAGAACGCGCTTGGTCATATGTTGCATCACTATGTCCGATAGCAACCGTGACTTTCTGCTCCGTCAGAAATCGAATTGCCTCGATAGCACCTGGTAGCTCGGGCGCGATCGTTACCATCGAAATTTTTCCTTGAGCAACATCTATGAGTGATGCAATCTCATCTATCTTTGGCTGTCGTAGCAATCGAGGATCATGTGCCCCACATTTGGCAGGTGAGAGATATGGTCCTTCCAAATGAATTCCCGCAAGTGAACCACTATCAACGAAGGGCAATAAATTTTTGATTTGGATTTTGAGTTTTTCGATAGGTTCGGTAACGAGGCTGGCAACCTGTGTTGTGGTGCCGTGTGCGCGGTGAGTATCAATAACTTTTTGGATATTTTCAGGATTTGGATCGCTAAAGCTATAACCACCACCGCCGTGGCAGTGAATATCTGTAAATCCGGTTGTCATTCTCTACTCCTCGCCAACGCTACTCCTCGCCAACGCTACTCCTCGCCAATAAGTTCCTGGGCCATGATCGCACACCCTATTGTTCCTGCGTTTATTCCATAGTGAGCGATCAAGAGTTCTGGTCGCCGCTGGAAAGTAAAGCGGGCGTCGAGCCGAGCCTTTAGCGGATAAAGCAGGCCTGAGCCAGATTCGGATACGCCGCCACCAAAGATGATGGCCTCGGGTGCCAGAATCGTTACCAAATCTTCCACCGCGATCGCTAGAAAATCTATCGCTCGATTCCACACTACTTTGGCATGGTCATCTGATTCAATCCTGGCAGCAATCTCTCGGGTGGAGCGAGCGACACCGGAACGTCGTTGGTATTCAACAGAGATAGCCAAGGCCGATGAAATTGCTTCTAAACACCCCACCATCCCACAGACACAGAGAATCTCATGGCCAACGTTCATATGGCCGATTTCGCCGGCATAGCCGTCGCTGGTACGAATTTGACCATCAATGATGAGGGCGGCCGCTATCCCGGTTCCGATCGGTATAAAAAACGATTGAGTGAATCCCTTGGCCGCTCCACTATTGAGTTCTGCTAAGGCACCAGTGCGGACATCATGACCGAAGGCAACCGGGAGTCCGATGCTGGTCTGAACTAGTTCTCTTATAGGCAAATCTTTCCAGCCTAGATTGCCTGTCCAACGACTGACTCCCTCTTTTTCGTCAAGTGCGCCTGGTACGGCCAATCCAATCGCGCTTATTGGGTGAGATTGCTGGAAATTCGCAACGAGTTTCTTTACGGTTTCTACCGTTTTCATTCCCGAAATATCACCTTTGGGCGTGGGCTCATTTGCAGTGGTCACAATTGAGAGATTTTCATCCACGAGAGCGGCTTTAATCGTGGTCCCGCCGACGTCAATAGCCACTACATAGCGCAATTTTTGCTCCCCCCAAACACTTCATCTTTTCTGGCTTAAGAATTCATTTCCCACTGAGACGCATTGAGTCACTGTAATACGCCGTAACTCTTCCCGGATTGATTTCACCTCACGGCTAGTAATTGCATGAATATGTTGTTATAAGACTGTAATAAACATTTATACACAGACCTCCTTGACTAAATGAGCAAAGAGTAGTGAAGTTACCTCACAAATCGTGCATGGGTCCCTCTTTTAGCGCCCCTGCTCGATCCACTGCCGGGGTACGCCCCGCTTAAGGACAAAGGATGTACTACATGAAAAAGAAGACGCGCGGAGCGGCCATTGCGGCTGCCTTTGCTCTTGCTACCTCAATGGCTATCGGGGTTACGACTTCGCATGCTGCCACGACTCTGACCATGATCGCAGCCGATTATCCGGGCGATGGTCACACCCAACAAGATCAATGGAATGATTTTGCAACTCGATTCCACGCTGCAAATCCAGATGTAACGGTTAATGTCATCGTAAAGAGCTGGAATGACATCGATCAATATGTCGCAACACAGATCGCCAGCGGTCAGACACCAGACGTCGTCAACAAAGGTGACTATTCAGCTCCAGCGGCAGCTGGCTTGCTCTATCCCGCCTCACAGATTGTTTCGCCTTCCACCCTTGCCGACATTCTGCCAACATTTTTGAACAACTCGAAATATAACGGGACTGTTTACGCACTTCCTGATCTAGCTTCTGCTCGCGCCCTTTTCTACAACAAAGATCTGTTAGCTAAGGCTGGAATTAAAACACTTCCAACAACATGGGCAAGCCTGCAAACTACTCTAGGAATTATTCATCGTAAACTCCCTGGTATCTACGGATACGCGATCCCACTCGGACCAGAAGAAGCTCAAGCTGAATTCAATATCTGGGCCGGTGGAAATGGTGGAGTTTATTACGATTACACTGCCAAGAAGTGGGCTTTGAACTCTGCTGCAAACATTGCAACAGCGACATACTTAAAAGGTTTGGTCTCTAAAGGCTATACCGAACCAAATCCAGAAAAATGCGATCGTACCGCTTGCGCACAGGCCCTCTTTGCTGCAGGTAAAGCTGTCTTTATCAATGGCTCTGTTTTCTTGGGTAGCTGGTTGAAGGCAAACGGTGGATCAAAGATTAACGTTGGAACAGGTTCATTTGTGGCTGCTCCAAAGCATAAGCCAGTCACACTTGGCGTACAGGATTACTTCACCGCGTATAGCAAAAACGGAAATCAAGCTGGTATCAAAAAGTGGATGGATTTCATCTACCAACCTGAAAACTATGCAAAGTTCCTCGTTGCAGCAGGTGGATTTATTCCGGCAACAAAGTCTGCTGGAGCAAAGGCCGCATCTGACCCAGCTCTAGCACCGTTCATCAAGTTGCTTCCAAATGCCGTCTTCTACCCAGGAGATATCGCATCGTGGAACGCTGTGAAGGGCAATATCCAGCAGGGAATCGGACAATCTGTAACGGGTGATCCAACTTCTGTGCTTAATGGATTACAGACACAGGCGCTCGCTGCAAAGTAAGCGAATAAAAAATATCGGGGTTCGCGTAACTGCGAACCCCGATATTTTTACCTCAGCAAATATTTTTCCAAGATAAAAACATAAAAAGAGAATAAATAGAATAAATAAGAGATCAGGAATAATTCATTGACTTCGATTCATAAGAAGTATCGCCTTGGCGCGTTACCGTGGATTAGTCCGGCAATTGCTGTCATTTTTCTCATGGTGCTATATCCAGCATATGAAATGATCAGGACATCTTTTTTAAACATTGACGAAACTGGAACTTCGCGCGGCTTCACCGGGTTCTCAAATTACCGAACACTCTTCAATAACCCTAATCTCGTCCCGGTTTTAGAGCGTACCGTGGTTTGGACGATTTCAGTGGTCGTTCTAACGGTTTTAATCTCATTACCGGTAGCACAAATTCTTCATGCACAATTCCCAGGACGTCGACTTGTGAGATATGCCTTAATTGTTCCTTGGGCGGCATCGGTAGTCATGACATCTACTTCTTGGCTGTGGATTCTTAACGGGTACTACGGAGTCCTCAATCGAATACTATTAAGTCTAGGAATTATCAAAGAGCAAATTCAGTTTCTCGGCGACCCTACTCAATCATTTGTATGGTTGATTGTAGTAGCAGTCTTTGTCTCTGTTCCGTTTACAACGTATGTAATTCTTGCTGGTTTAACGACCATTGGTGAAGATATTTTAGAGGCATCGACTGTCGATGGCGCATCCGGCTGGCAACGATATAAAGCGATTATTTTTCCATTATTGCGTCCGGCGCTGTTGATCGGAATGGTCATTAACTTGATCAATGTTTTTAATTCGTTTCCGATTATCTGGGTAATGACAACAGGTGGACCGGGTTATTCCACGGATACAACGACTACTCTCGCTTATAAGATCACGTTTCGCAGCGCCGACATCGGACAATCGGCAGCTATGGCAACTATTAACTTTGGAATCATTTTGCTTTTCATTGTTCTATTTTTACGTGTTTCACGGTGGAAGGATCAGGAATAATGAGGAAGAAGTCTTCAATGACTGGCCGTAAAGTCACTCTCACGATTTCTGGATGGATTATCGGACTAATCTTCTTGCTTCCCTATATCGAGATGCTTATCACCTCGGTTAAATCGAAATCAGAGATACTGTCAATACCGACTACTTTCCTACCCACCCAATGGACTTGGTCTAACTACGTAACGATTTGGAAACAATTGCCGTTAGCGCAATACTTACAAACAAGCATTGTGGTTTCGCTCTCTGCCACGGTCTTAGTTCTTCTATTAGCTATACCTGCAGCTTATTATGTAGGTCGAAACACGTTTAAGGGTCGAAATGCTTTTCTTTTATTAGTACTCGTTACTCAGATGTTTTCACCGACCTCACTGATCATTGGAATCTTTCGTGAAGTTATTAAGTTCCATTTAGTAAACACCTGGACAGCACTGATTTTGATCTATGCAGCTTTCAATATGGCGTTTTCGATTTGGATTCTCTCGAGCTTCTTTGCCAGTATCCCCATCGAAATCGAGGAGGCCGCTTGGATCGATGGCGCGTCTAGATTCCAGGCACTGCGTCGGGTGATTTTGCCGATCGCGTTACCAGGATTAGTAACGGCATTTATTTTTACCTTTATATCTGCGTGGAACGAATTCGTCATTGCTTTGACCATCGAAAGCTCTCCAGCGCATCAACCAATAACAGTTGGTTTAGAGTCTTTGATAGGCATGTATCAGGTCCAGTGGCAGTACCTATTTGCGGGATCTCTGATTGCCATTGTTCCAGTTGTCATCCTTTTTGCGCTAATCGAGAAATGGTTGGTTAGCGGCCTTACTGCCGGAAGCGTCAAATGAATCGTCAGACTCGATTAAATGCAGTTTTAGAGTTGTTGGTTCGTAATGGCAGCCTGGAAGTAGATGAAGCCGCGATAGAACTACGAGTATCTTCTGCCACAATTCGTCGTGATTTCGATGCGTTAGCGAAGCAACAACTACTCAACCGTACTCATGGCGGCGCGGTAGCCACCGGGGGTTCTTTCAAGCTGCCTCTTACCTACAAGATTGCCAGAGAAGGTGAGGCGAAACGTAGGATCGCAGAAGCGGCCGCAAAGATGGTCTCCCGTTATCAAGTTGTTGGCTTAAATGGTGGGACTACGACTACCGAGGTAGCGAGAGCGTTAGCCGCATCGCCAAATTTTTTAGCCGGAGGCCCAGGTGATCCACCGGCGTTGACGGTTGTCACTAATGCCCTAAATATCGCCACTGAGTTAACGGTGCGTCACCATATAAAAATCGTCGTTACTGGGGGTGTTGCAAGACCGCAGTCATATGAGCTTACGGGGCCTTATGCGGAACAAGTTCTTAACGATGTCGTTCTCGATATAGCGTTCGTAGGCGTCGAAGGATTACACCACATGATTGGCGCAACAGCACGCCACGAAGACGAAGCTCGAGTAAATCAACAAATGGCATCAAGGGCTAGAAACGTCGTAATTGTTACCGATTCCTCCAAATTTGGTAGGTCAGCATTTGCGATGATCCGCACGATAGATCAGATTAATATAATTATTACGGATGACGGAATCCCGGATTCGACCGTAAAAGAATTAGAGAGAGCAGGAGTAAGCATTGTCATCGCTTGAAATAGTTAAATCGGCGGATGCCCGCGGCGTCGGAGTTGGTGCCTTCAACGTAATTTTGCTTGAGCATGCTGAGGCGATTGTTGCTGGTGCACAAATCTCAAGTCTGCCGACAATCTTGCAGATCAGTCAGAATGCTGTCGCCTACCATGGTGCGCTACGGCCAATTGGGGTTGCAACTTTGGCTTGTGCGGAAGCTGCCACCGTGAAAATTTCAGTTCACCTCGATCATGCCGAAGATACGCACTTGATCCAAGAAGCTCTTGACCTGGGATTCGATAGCATCATGTTTGATGGTTCGAAACTAGATTTTGCAGATAACGTAAAAACTTCGGCCGCTATGGCCAGCCTCGCTCATTCTTATGGGGCGACAATTGAAGTTGAACTAGGTGAAATTGGCGGTAAGGATGGAGTTCATGCACCAGGGGTTCGCACTCATCCGGCCGAGGCTCGTTCTTTTGTTGAGGAAACAGGTGTTGATCTGTTGGCGGTCGCTGTTGGCTCCTCTCATGCTATGACGACCAGGGATGCCCTGCTTGATTTCGAACTGATCTCGGAACTTCGCGCAACCGTTCCGGTGCCATTGGTGTTGCACGGGTCCTCGGGTGTTAGCGATCACGATTTACAAAGTGCCATCAGATCTGGAATGCGTAAAATCAACATCGCCACGCATCTCAATCATGTCTTCTCGGATGCCGTACGAGGAGTTTTGGAGGCCGATCCCCAGTTAGTTGATCCGCGAAAATATATCGGTAAAGCTCGAACAGAAGTTGCTAGTGAAATTGCCAGATTGCTGGCGTTATTGGATCTTCGGAGTGTATGAAACCAAAATTTCCCCATTAGGCTTTACGCCATGAGTAAAGTCCCAATGCGTCCCACGGGAAAATCTTCACATGACATTCCAAAAAGCGATCAGCTTATGGATTTCATGTCACAGGGTTGGGCGCCATCTCCTCTCGATGATGTCAGGCCAGCACGCGTAGTCCCATTCGCAAGCGAACGGCGCCAAAAATTGTCGGCGCTCTTTCTAGGGGTCCGACTAGTGATTCCATCTGGTACCTTCAAAGTTCGCTCAAACGATACTGACTATAAGTTTCGCCCTCACTCCGCCTTTGCTTGGTTGACCGGAATGAGTGCTGTGGACGCTATCCCTGATTCAGTTTTAATTCTTGAACCAACTCATACCGGCCATGAGTCATTGTTATTTATTCATCCTCGATCTCCACGTGATACCAGTGAGTTTCATAGCGATCGGCGCCATGGCGAATTCTGGATTGGTCGCAGGCTTGCATTGGAAGAGGCGCAGGTTCGTTACGGGATACCGGTTAGACATATCGATACGTTGGAAAATTATTTTGAATCCAGAAAGAACAATTGTGATTCGGTGGTTCTCCGCGGTCATGATCCTGTCATCGACTCACTTGTCGAGAAGCATAAAAAGCGCGAACCGCTTTTACTCTCTGCCCTTTCAGAGTTACGCCTACAAAAGGATAGTTATGAAATCGAAGAGATTCAGAGAGCCGTGGATGCCACAATCAGAGGGTTTGACGAGATGGTCTCATCGATTCCAACTGCAACTTCGGTGCCAAATGGTGAACGAATTATTGAAACGGTTTTTTTTGGCCGAGCACGGCTAGAAGGAAACGATGTTGGCTATGACACGATTGCGGCTTCTGGCTCACATGCTTGTGTACTCCACTGGACCCGCAACGATGGTGAGGTTCGACCCGGAGATCTGATCTTGATCGATGCTGGTATTGAATTAGATTCCTTCTACACAGCTGACATAACACGAACAATTCCGGTTAACGGCAAGTTTTCACCAGAGCAACGAATGATTTATCAACTCGTATATGAGGCACAACAGGCAGGTATTGCCGCAATCAAACCAGGTCTTCCATGGATCACTTTTCATAATGCCGCAATGGCTGTCTTGGCTGCAGGGCTTGAGAAGCTAGGAGTTCTGCCGGGTACAGCGGAGGATTCATTACTGAAAGAGAACGGTTTTCATCGACGTTGGACGGTTCATAGCACGGGACATATGTTAGGAATTGATGTTCACGACTGCGCTCAAGCACGGCAAGAGAGCTATCGCGAGGGAGTCTTGGAAGAAGGGATGGTTTTGACCGTTGAACCTGGGCTCTATATTCAGCCTGACGATCAGCTTTTTCCAGAAAAGTTTCGAGGAATTGGCGTCAGGATCGAAGACGATATCCTCGTTACGGCAAACGGGGCTGAGGTGTTGAGTAAAGCGTTGCCGAGCCACCCCGATGAAGTCGAAGCCTGGGTTGGAAAATTACTAGGCTAATTATTTAGATTCGAGCTCCCAGCGCCGCTGCCGATATTCCGAGAACTAAGGTCAATCCAAGGTAAATCGAGGCGCTAACGAATTTTTTACTCTGTACTAGGTAAAAGCATTCTAAGGTCAACGTTGACCAGGTAGTGAATGCTCCGGCGAATCCGGTTCCCAACAAAAATCCGATATTGGCTGATCTGTGTATCGCTACACCAAGCAGAAACGAACCGAGCGTGTTTATGAATAACGTCTGGATTGGAATTGGTTGTAAGTGCAGTCTTTTAACTCTGTCGTCAATAAGATATCGCAAAGGAGCGCCAATGCCGGCCCCAACCGCGATCAATAGAGACCTCATTCTGGCTGAGAGCTCTCGATTTGATTACTCTGCTTACTCTTAAAAATGCGATGCGTCAGACGGAGTAAGGCCATGGTTCCAATAATTGAAACTAAACTATAGGTAAGCGCGCTCGCTAGTTGATGTGCGGTTAGGTATTGATCCATTTGCACCGCAAAAGCAGAATAGGTTGTAAACCCACCACAAAAGCCTGTGCCGATTGCAGGACGCCACCACCAACTTTGTCCAAGACTTACCGCAGGTCTTTCTGCGATCAAAACGATCACCATCAGCAGGACCGAACCTAGGAAATTAACAAATAGCGTTGCCCAGGGAAATCCATGATCAACAATTACGAGAGATAGTCCCCATCGAGATAACGAGCCAGCAATTCCACCGGCGGAAACAACAGCTAGCTTTTTTAGCTCCAATTTTGCTTCGGGGTGAGTTGTTTGCTCATACCCTTGCCAACGCCGGAAACTACACTGATAATGATTGAGGCAAAGACTGCTGACCAGAAAGATTTGATGGTCAATGAGTGAGTCCAATGAGCCGTTAGTTCCAGCATGGCCGCGTTAATCACAATTAAGAAGAGTCCGGCTGAAAGTATTACGGCTGGTAACGTCATGAGCTTTAAAAACGATCCCAAGAAGGTATTGAGTAGCGAAAAGACCAACGCGACCCAAAAATAATCCCAAGCTCCACCGTGAACTGTTATCCCGGGGACCAAGGCTGTGGCAGCCCAGACCGACAAGGCAAGAATCGCCCAGCGAGCCAAAATGTTCATGCCTAAAGAATACCGTCACGCTTTCTAATTACTGAGCCAAGCCAGCGAAGTGGGTCGTATTTGACGTCTACAACACGCTCTTTCATCGGGATAATCGCATTGTCTGTAATACGAATATGCTCCGGACAGACCTCAGTACAGCACTTTGTGATGTTACACATCCCCAACCCGTGTTCTGCCTGAGCGCTCTGTTTGCGGTTTCGTAAGGTATCCAATGGGTGCATATCTAGCTCTGCCAAACGGATGAAAAAGCGTGGACCAGCAAAAGAGGCTTTATTCTCTTCGTGATCACGTATTACATGGCAGGTGTCCTGGCACAAGAAACATTCAATGCACTTACGAAACTCCTGAGAACGTTCGACATCTATTTGCTGCATCCGAGCTTCACCTGGCTTGACGTCTACTGGGTGTTCGTAGGCGCGCACCTCCATCGCCTTTTTGTAGTTGAAGGAGACATCTGTAACTAGGTCTTTGATCACGGGGAAAGCTCGAAGTGGGGTAATGGTGACAGTTTCGCCTTCTTCAAAACTTGCGACCCGGGTCATGCACGCTAGACGTGGCTTTCCGTTAATTTCCATAGAACAGGAGCCACATTTACCTGCTTTACAGTTCCAGCGAACCGCTAGATCGTTCATTTGATCAGCCTGAACTCGGTGAATAACATCCAGAATAACTTCACCTTCCATGGCCTCAACGGTCACATCAACAAGGCCACCATCCGATGAATTTCCGCGAAATATGCGCAGATTAAGTTTGCGGGACATTAATTGATTCCGCCTTTCGTGATTTCCTCTGGTGTTAGATATTTTTCGAGTTCATGGATATCAAAGAGATCAAATAATTCTTTTGGCATCGTTGGTAATTCGCATTTTTCGATATTGACCTTTGACCCATCAAATGTACAGATCAAATTGACCTGACGCCACGCCGGATTCATCTCTGGAAAGTCATTTCGAGTATGTCCGCCACGAGACTCCTCTCGCGTCAAGCCAGCGATTGCCGTCGATTCGGCAACTAATAACATGTTGTCGAGATCGAAGGAGAGATGGAAACCAGGATTGAATTGACGGGTACCAGTTACAGAGACTTTTCCGATCCTCACTCGTAGATCAGCAATTTTTGTGAGAGCCTCTTCTAGTTCAACTTTGGTGCGGATAATTCCAACCAACGATTGAGTGAGCTCCTGGAGTTCCTGATGGAGCGCGTAGGCATTCTCGCCTCCGCTTTGAGTGAAAGGTTTAGCAATTTTTTCTTGAGCTCGCAGAATCGAATCATCGCTCACCGGATTGGGCTGTGCTTCTTTGACGTAGTTGGCAGCACCAATTCCCGCACGCCTTCCGAAAACCAAAAGGTCAGATAGTGAGTTACCACCTAAACGATTTGAACCGTGCATTCCTGCGGCAACTTCACCTGCGGCAAATAACCCTGGGACGCCTATTGCTGCTGCGGTGTCCGGATCTACATCGACACCACCCATAACATAATGGCAGGTAGGACCTACCTCCATCGCCTCTTTTGTGATATCCACGCCTGCTAGCTCATAGAACTGATGCCACATTGACGGCAACTTCTTTTTGATGACATCAGCCGGCAGACGCTTTGATACGTCCAGGAAGACTCCACCGTGTGGCGAACCGCGTCCAGCTTTTACTTCGGCGTTAATCGCCCGTGCAACTTCATCTCGCGGCAATAGCTCCGGTGGACGACGATTGTTGGTTTGATCGGTGTACCAACGGTCGGCTTCAGCCTCGTTGTCTGCATATTTATCTTTGAAAACATCAGGAATGTAATTAAACATAAATCGAATACCGTCAGAGTTGGTTAAGACTCCACCATCACCACGGACGGATTCTGTTACCAATAAACCTCGAACTGATGGCGGCCAGACCATTCCCGTTGGGTGGAATTGAATAAACTCCATGTCCTTTAAACGGCCACCGGCCTTGAGCACTAAAGCATGCCCGTCGCCAGTACCTTCCCATGAGTTGGAGGTGATTTTGAAGGTTTTACCGATGCCACCGGTAGCCATGATGACGGCAGGAGCAGAAAAAAGAACTTCCTCACCTGTTTCGCGCCAGTAACCATAAACGCCCGATACTTTGCCCTGATCTTTAAGAATTTCGGTTACGGTCAACTCAGCGAAGACCTTGATATATTTTTCTGGATCTCCGAATTCGCGGCCATCTTTTTGTTGCAGGGCAACAATTCTCTGCTGCATCGTTCGAATCAGTTCTAGGCCGGTTCTATCCCCAACGTGAGCCAACCGTGGATATTCATGACCACCGAAATTACGCTGCGAAATTTTACCTTCCACAGTTCGATCAAAGAGAGCGCCCCACGTTTCTAGCTCCCAGACTCGATCCGGTGCCTCTTTGGCATGTAGTTCTGCCATTCGGTAATGACTTAAGAATTTGCCACCCCGCATGGTGTCCCGAAAATGCACCATCCAGTTATCGTCCGAGTTAACGTTTCCCATGGAAGCAGAGACGCCGCCCTCGGCCATGACTGTATGCGCTTTACCAAAGAGAGACTTACAAATAATTGCGACGGATAAGCCTGCTTCACGTGCTTCAACAGCGGCACGTAATCCGGCGCCACCGGCACCGACAACGACCACGTCATAGTTGTAACGTCCTGTAGAAATATTCATTTTTTCATCTGCCTTTAGAAGAAGTAGAGGTTACGGATAGAGCCACCGGAAACTTGGCGAACGTAGAGGTCGGCGAGCGCGACCCCAAAGAGCGAAATCCACGCGAAATTTTGGTGTTTATGGTTCAAAATTGAGACCCATGTCCACAATTTGTATCGCAATGGATGCTTCGAAAAGTTGCGCAGTCGTCCACCAACTGTATGTCGACAGGTATGGCAGGAGGCAGAATAAAGCCACAAGAATGTTGCATTCGCCACCATCACCAACGTGCCCACAGAGACATGTCCCCACTGGCCTTTTTCATTCCTAAATGCAAGAACCGCGTCAATCGTGAGGAAGACGTTAAAAACCAGTCCAGCATAAAAAGCATAACGATGGCCATTTTGCAGTATCAACGGCTGACGAGTTTCACCGGTGTACTTCTTATGCGGTTCGGCCACCGCACATGCGGGTGGAGACATCCAAAATGACCGGTAATACGCCTTGCGGTAGTAGTAACAGGTCAAGCGAAACGCAAGTGGAAAGATCAGGATGAATAGAGAAGGCGAAACCGTCATTCCAAAAATGTGATAAGTGCCGAAAATAGTTCCAACGAAGCTGGGAGAACCTTTTACGCATGCGGTTGAAAGACAGGGAGAATAAAAAGGAGAAATTAACGGCTCTTTAAAATACTTTCCATTTTCAAGTGCTCGAAAGGTTGCATAAACGATAAAGGAAAGCAGGACTGCAACTGTGACGAAGGGTTGAATCCACCACTTGTCGGTACGAAATGTGCGGGCATCGAGTTTGGCCCGACCTTCTGTAAATACTCCATGTGCCATGGTAGAAGTGTCCTAGTGTCTCTGCATTAACGCTAGGCGGATATGAGGTTACGAGGCGTGAAATCGCCCACAAATCATAAAAATCACAAGAACCGACGCAATGGGTCCAACTGGCGGAGGACGTGGGATTTGAACCCACGAAGGTTTCCCTTGCCGGTTTTCAAGACCGGTGCACTCGGCCGCTATGCGAGTCCTCCGTGGAGAAACTTACTAGTGCGAGTGAGTCCAACAAAATCGAAGGCCGTTCACTGATACTCGTTGGCGGATAGCCCTAATAGGTTGGAAGCTCCAATAATTGCTCGATCACAATCGCTACGCCATCTTGGTGATGAGCAGCAGCAACAAATTTGGCATGTTTAGGCCCATCGGGGTGGCCGTCGGACATAGCCCATGAACGATCAGCCCACTCCAACATCGAAAAGTCATTGGGATTATCACCAAAAGTCACGACATCTGCGCTGGTAAAGCCCATTCGTTCGGTCAAACGAGCTAACGTCTTACCCTTACTAACATCAATGGCAGAAATTTCCAGAAGTGATTCACCAGCATTGGAGTGAGTAATCGTCACCAGGTGACCAATTTCCTTCTTTGCAATGGCCAATAGTTCATCAGAGGTCAATTCGTGATGAGAGCATCGCGCCAGCAACTTAAAGGCCGGCTCGGTGAGTTTCGCTTCAATGGCTTCTACCGGGTGGTGATCAACACCAACATCCCAGCGAGGAATATAGGCATTTTCATGATGAAACTCATCCCTATATTCAGTCGCAAAGGAGATAGAGGGAACTGCTTGACGTAGTTTGGTTACAGCCTCAACTTGGTTGGAAATTGGAATGAGCCACTCTTCGATAACATTCCCATCGAGTAAGTCATAATGCAATGCGCCGTTGGCACAGATTGCGTGTCCAAAGCCAAATGCCGCTTTGATCTCTGGCATCCAACGTGGTGGTCTTCCAGTAACAAAAAATATCTCTACACCAAGATCCCTAGCCTTTGTAAACGCTGCAATGGTGCGATCAGAAATTCGATCGTACGAGGAGACAATCGTTCCGTCTAAATCAGTCGCTATAACTTTGGGGCGAAACCCCCACGATTGCGTTGAGTGATTACTCATGCTGGAAGTAATTTTTCTACTCCCAAAAATGGACGTAGCGCAGCTGGAACAATGACGGAACCATCGCTTTGTTGATGATTTTCCAAAATTGCAACAATCATACGCGGAATAGCCACCAAAGTACCATTCAGCGTAGCGACAGGTTTCGTCCCATCTTCGTCTCGGTAGCGAATGTTTAGGCGACGTGCTTGGAATTCTGTGCAATTGGAAGTGCTGGTTACCTCACGATAGGCGTTTTGAGTTGGAATCCACGCTTCGATATCAAATTTGCGAATCGCGCTTGCTCCTAAATCACCAGAGGCAACATCGATCACCCGATAAGGAATCTCCATGGCATTCATGAAATCTTTTTCCCACTGAAGGAGGCGTTGGTGTTCCGCCAAAGCCTCTTCGGGTTTGCAAAAGGTAAACATTTCTACCTTATCAAACTGATGAACCCGAATAATCCCGCGGGTATCTTTGCCGTAGGTGCCAGCTTCTCGTCGGAAACAGGAAGAGTAACCGGCATATCGCAACGGTAAATCCTCGATTATTTCGTCCATATGGTAAGCAGCTAAGGGGACTTCACTTGTTCCGACTAAATAAAAATCATCCTCTTCCAAATGAAAAACATTCTCTGCTGCTTGACCCAGAAATCCGGTGCCCTCCATAGCCGCTGGTTTTACGAGAACAGGAGGGATTACGGGGATAAAGCCCGACTTGGTAGCCGAAGCAATTGCATAATTGACTAACGCAAATTCCAGCAGCGCACCTACGCCGGTCAGATAATAGAAACGTGACCCTGATACTTTTGCCCCTCGTTCAGTATCTATCGCCTTTAAGATTTTTCCAATCTCAACGTGGTCTTTTGGCTCGAAACCTTCGGAAGCAAAATCACGCGGGGTACTCACATGCTCGAGAATCACGAAATCCTCTTCTCCCCCCACAGGGGTTTCGAGGTCGATCAAATTATGGATCTGTAACAGTGCAGCATCAGCCGCAGCTTCGGCTTCGGCTCGCGTTGCATCAGCCTCCTTCACCCGAAGAGAGAGGGCTTTGGCGCTCTCCAGCAAGACTGTTTTTTCGTCGCCGCGAGCTCCGGCAACGGATTTTGAGAGAATATTTTGTTCCGCCCGCAGTGCTTCAAAAGTTGAGATAGCAGTACGACGAGCTTCATCCAAAATAATAAGTTGGTCAACAACCTCAGTGCTTTCGCCACGAACTCGTTGTGAATGACGAACCCGATCAGGGTCGTCTCGAAGAATTTTTAGATCTATCACGTTCCTAGCCTATCTATTTTTGATCCCGAGGATATGAGCCCAAGAGACGTATATCATCGCAAATTTTGCGCAATCCACTTATTGAACGTTCAATGGAGCTATCCTCTTGATGACCTTCGACATCAATAATGAAATGATAGTGTCCAAGTTCTCGACCACTAGGTCGACTTTGGATGAATGAAAGATTAACGTCGTTCTTCGCAAATTCTGTCAGTATTTCTAAAAGAGCGCCCGCATGATCAATATCAATGTAGGCAACCAATGAGGTACGGTCAAAACCGGTGACAGGCGGAACCGGTCCGGGTTTTCGAACCAAAACAAATCTGGTGACAGCGTATTCATTATCCCCAATGTTCTCAGCAATAATTGTCAATCCAAATTTTGAGGCAGCGATTTTCGCAGCGATTGCTGCGTCCCAATTTCCATCCTTTAACCCTTCTGCAGCGGCTGCTGTAGAAGCCGTCGCAATAATTTCGCTATTAGGATAATTCTGAGCGATGTACGCTCGGCACTGTGATTCGGCATGCGGATGGGTCGCAATTCGTCCGATTTCATGCCCTGTTTTTTCCGGCAAGACCATTAATGAGAACGAAACCGGAAGCGTGGTTTCGGCAACAATCTCTAGCGGCTCACCGGTAACCAACTCATCCAAGGTGCGGGCAACCACACCCTCGACCGAATTTTCAATTGGAACGAGTGCGTACTCCGCTTGACCGTGACGAACGGCATTTAATGCAGCCGTTACGTTGGCATAAGGAACCATATGGTCTTCGCCAGTAATGATGTTTTTGAGTGCGGATTCGGTAAAAGTGCCGGAAGGTCCCAAATATGCATAAGTGCTCACCTACGAACTCTAACTGAGCCGGATGGAGCCTTGGAAAACTCCATTTTGGTGCCCGAAGGGGGATTTGAACCCCCACACCCTTGCGAGTACACGGACCTGAACCGTGCGCGTCTGCCGTTCCGCCACCCGGGCTTACTTTGAAGAGGTTAGCACCGTTAGGCTATTTCCATGAATCGTGCGTTTAAGACCATCGCTCAAACCGAATTGGGTTTGGTACGCGACGGCAACGAAGATGCCGCATTGGTCTCAAACCAGCTCATTGCAGTTGCGGATGGAATGGGAGGCCACGTGGGTGGAGAAGTTGCATCCAAAATTGCAATTATTACTCTACGAAATCTCGCCAATGTTCTCAGTGCGCCACTCATTGATTCTGAATCCCGCGAAGATTTATTGCTCAATGTAATTTTCTCAATTGATCAGGAAATATCGAGTACCACCCTGGAACATCGAGAGCTTCATGGCATGGGAACAACTCTCACAGCACTTCATTTGGGTGACGAAACAGTTGAGCTCTTGCATGTAGGAGATTCGCGTTGTTATCAATGGCGCGACAAAAAATTGGTGCAACTCAGCTATGACCATACGGTTATGCAGGAATTGTTGGATCAAGGTCGACTCACTCGCGAAGAAGTTTATGACCATCCTCAGCGCTCGCTTTTAACTCAGGCCTTAATGGGAGATTCGGGAATCGATCCCCTACTTCATGTTTTTGATGCCAAAATAGGTGATCGATATTTGTTATGCAGCGATGGTCTTAGCTCGGTGCTATCAGACCAAGAGATCGCCATCATTATCAAAAAAAGTGAACCCGAAAATGTTGTTGCGGCTCTAATAGAAGAAGTGCATCGACAAGGTGCACCCGATAACGTCACCATCGTCTGGTCGGAAATTGTGAATTCCGAAGAGACGGACCCTTCAGAGATAGCAACGTCAAATCAACAGATGATTGTGCTGGGTGCTGCTCTGTGATCAATAAAGTATTTAATGGTCGCTACGAAATCGGTGAAATGATTGGTACTGGTGGAATGGCAGATGTTTTTATCGCCGAAGATATTCGCCTACACCGTAAGGTAGCGGTAAAAATTCTACGAAGTGATTTAGCAAGAGATCCATCGTTTGTCTCGCGATTTAAAAAAGAGGCGATGGCAGCGGGTGGACTAACTAATGCCGGAATCGTTGCAGTTTACGACTCTGGTGAAGACGGTGGCGAGTCCTACATCGTGATGGAATTAGTGAACGGTTTTACGTTGAGAGAACTTTTACAACAGAACACATCGATTCCCGTAAAAGAGGCGGTCGATATCATCGTAGAGATTTTAGAGGCATTGGATTATTCCCACTCTAAAGGAATCATTCATCGAGATATCAAACCCGGAAATATCATGATCACTAATACCGGTCAGGTAAAGGTGATGGATTTTGGAATTGCGCGTGCTCTTGATGATGTAGGTGCCACAATGACAAACACCTGGAGCGTTGTGGGAACTGCCCAATATCTCTCTCCTGAACAAGCCACCGGGGAGTCTGCCGATGCGAGAAGCGACATCTATTCTCTTGGCTGCTTAATGTATGAACTTTTAGTCGGTCGACCACCATTTATCGGTGACACTCCGGTTTCAATAGCGTTTCAACACGTTTCTGCGCCATTAGTGGCCCCTTCGGAAATCAACCCCGATATAGATTCACATCTAGAGACAATTATCAAAGTAGCTCTCTGTAAAGACCCCAACGACAGGTACCAAGACGCGAGCGCGATGTTGGCAGATATGCGGCTAGCAATTCGCGGCGAACCGGTAACAACAAAAATCAGGCGTGTTAAATCTCGCCGGACTTTGTTAATCGCCGGAGCGATCGGTCTTTTTACGACGATTTTAATTGCGACTCTCTTCGTTTTCACTTCTTCTAACTCGAAGGTCATTCCATCGATACAGCTTCCTAATGTCGTTGGTTTAACGGAGAGCGCTGCAAAGGCTTTGCTTCCAAATTTCACAATAAACATTCGCCACGCGACAGATTCTCAAATTCCTAAGGATCGTATTTCGAGCGAATTTCCGTTACCGTCAACAAAAGTTTTGGCGGGAAGTAGCGTTACATTAACCATCTCTGACGGTCCTGGTAACGTCACTGTTCCCATGAATATCGTGGGGCAATCGCTGACTGATGTACGAAAAATATTGTCAGCAGCTGGTCTAACGATCTCGCAGACGATCCCTGTTGATTCGAATCAGGTTCCTGGAACGGTGCTCGCAGTTGATCCGAGTGCGGGTAGTATTTTGACGGTCGGTAGCGGAGTTCAACTACAAATATCGAGCGGTAATGTGCAAGTTCCTAATTTATTAGGGTTAAGTGACGTGCAGGCCATTACAACGTTAACTCAAGCAGGGTTTTTGGTAAGAACAGCGAGCGCATATGACGAGACTCAACCGCTAGGGATTGTGTTGGCCCAAGCACCGGATGAGGGAAGTACAGAGGCAATCGGATCATCGGTCACGATTACCATTAATACCCAGACTATGGAAACTGCCCAGCCCACACCTTAGGCGAGTTTGGTAATCGGACTTAATCCGATAGATCGCTGGCGAGCGTCGCCATCACCACACCTTTCCAACCATTGTGCGAGGATCAAATGTCCGTGTTCTGTCAGGACGGATTCGGGATGAAACTGAACGCCGGAAATAGGCAGGTAGGTGTGCTCAATGGACATAATCACCTCAGAATCGGTCCAACCTGTCACCTCTAATTCTTTAGGCAAAGTTCCTGATTCGATCGCAAGCGAGTGATATCGAGTTGCCGTAAATGGTGTAGGAATATTGGCTAATACTCCCTGGCCTCTGTGGTGAATGTTCGAAGTTTTACCGTGAAGCAGCTCTGGTGCCGGAGAGACCGTGGCCCCAAAGGCAACGGCTATCGCTTGATGGCCAAGGCAAACGCCAAGCAATGGAATTTCTTGCTCTGCACAGGTTTGTATAACTTCGATACTTTGTCCAGCTAGTTCTGGAGTCCCAGGTCCGGGAGAAACCAATACTCCGTCAAAGCCCGACACCAGGTTCAGATCAATGGCGTCGTTTCGCAGGATAGTGACCTCCGCATGTAGTTGGCCCAAGTATTGAACCAGGCTATAGACAAATGAGTCATAGTTATCGACGACGAGGATTCGGCACTTCTTCACGCCCATTTACCGAGTCTAATTCCTCAATTCTGGTATTTCCGGCTCCTGGTACAAGCATCCCGGGTTGGTGTACCTTTCGGACATGCCTAAATCTCATGGACGAAAAAAGGAACCGGTATACGTACCGGAGGAACTGGCTCATGCAACTCCATTACCAGAGGAAAGTCCGCGGTGGCTAGCTCCGCTTATGGTGACCGCCTTTCTGATTGGTCTAGCCTGGATTGTGACTTTCTATGTGAGCAATACCGACTACCCCATCCCTAACATCCATGCATGGAACATGGTCGTAGGTTTTGGATTTATCGCTGCGGGATTTACGCTCGCAACTAAATGGCGCTAATTACACGCCTGTAATTCTCCACACCGTGGATAAACCCTGTGGAAAACTTCTGCTATTTCTCAGAAAATCCTCAGGTACAGCGTAGATACTTTGTATATGAACGATGTAATCGAAAAAGCAAATGTCTCCGATTTAGCTACTAGCAACACACAGCGAATTCTCGTTGTAGATGATGAAAGCTCAATAAGTGACTTAATAGCGACAAGTCTGCGCTTTGTCGGCTTTGATGTCCGCACTGCCTCCTCGGGCTCTCAGGCGCTTACGGTTGCAGAAGAGTTCAAACCACATGCGCTGATATTGGATGTCATGCTCCCCGACCAAGATGGATTCGAAGTCTGCAGACAATTGCGCCAAGACGGCCAAAGCGTGGGAGTGATTTTTCTGACAGCCAAAGATACCGTCGAAGACAAGATCGCGGGATTGACTAGGGGCGGAGATGACTACGTCACCAAACCTTTCTCGCTGGAAGAGTTAGTCGCTCGGTTGCGAGCAGTACTTCGTAGAATCGGCGTCATTAACTCCGAGCTTGACGAAGAAAAGGTCCGCTTCGCAGATCTAGAGTTGGATGAAGCAACCCATGAAGTTAGGCGGGCTGGTCATATGATTGATCTTTCGCCAACTGAGTTTCTCTTACTTCGTTACTTAATGATCAACGCCGACCGAGTCGTCAGTAAGTCCCAGATTTTGGACCATGTATGGCAATACGACTTCCGCGGTGATGCTGGAATCGTTGAAACATATGTTTCATATCTCCGTAAGAAAATTGACATCTACGAACCAGCCTTGATCCATACAGTAAGGGGCGTCGGATACCGAATGCGTATTCCTGCGGGTAGTTAATCACCTTTAACTAGACTTTTACTATGCAGATCATGAGTAAACTTTTTACGCCAGCCAGATGGACGCTGCGTACTCGTTTATTGTTAGCAACTGTTGCAGTTGCTGGTGTCGGAATCGGTGCTTCGGATTTTGCAGCGAATGTGCAACTCGAGAATTTTCTGATCAAACAGGTTGATGATCAACTCAACAATGTCGCGGGTGGTTCATTAGGGCGACTCTCGCTCGCAGGAATGGATACCAACTCTGGCGAATCAGGTAGCGAGCCTGGTTCACCGTTCAAAATTGTCAGGCCATTAAGTGGCGTACCTACGGCAACAACAGTGACCCTGCTTGATCCGGCGGGAAGGGTAACGGGACAATTAGGTGGAGACATTGAAGGTGTCACGAAACCTTCACTATTCGCTGGTATGACGATCACCCAAGTTATTGATTCACATGGAAATCCGTTCACGATTGAGGCAGAGAGTAACGGATCTTCCACGAGAGCGATTGCTCGAGCACTACCCACGGGACTAGGTTCGGTCATCGTCTCGGTTTCGCTCAGTAGCGTTGATAAAACTTTACACGAGCTGAGTTTTTTCTTTCTCTTAATTAGTTTGTTGGTCCTGCTTCTCGTAGGGATTATTGCTCGAACAATTATCGGACTTTCACTCAAGCCGCTGCGCCAAGTAGAAATCACGGCTGCAGCTATTGCGGATGGAGATCTATCAGCGCGTCTAACTATTCGCGAACCGAATACCGAAGTTGGAAAACTCACTAAATCTCTTAACACCATGTTAAATAGAATTGAAGAGTCCTTTGCAATTCGGATGGAATCCGAAATGAAATTACGTCGTTTTGTAGCCGACGCATCCCACGAACTTCGTACCCCATTAACCGCAATTCGTGGCTTTGCCGAACTTTATCGCCAAGGAGCGGTAACGGGTGAGGAGAAGACGAAAGAATTACTTGGTCGAATTGAAAATGAATCAACTCGAATGGGTTCCTTGGTAGAGGATTTGTTGCTCTTGGCTCGTATGGGAGAGTCGCAACCACTTGTTCTCCTGCCAGTGGACTTGTCTCATGTTGTAGAAGAGTCGATCGCTTCTGCTCGAGCCGCAGGTCCAGATCACCCGATTGCAAGTAATGTCCAGGATGATCTCTATATTTTGGGAGATGAAAAACGCGTCCACCAAGCGATTGCTAATCTTCTAGCTAACGCCAGAACCCACACCCCCTCCGGTACGGCAATCACAGTGAGCGTTGATTCCACTGTTGATGAAATTACGGTTCTCGTCAAAGACGAAGGTCCCGGTCTTTCACTAGAAGATCAAGAACGAATATTTGAGAGATTTTTCCGAATCGACCCATCCCGAGCGCGCCACTCCGGAGAGGGCAGTGGTCTGGGTTTATCAATTGTTGATGCCATCATGAGAGCACATGGAGGAGAAGTTACGGTTGATTCCGAATTGGGAAAAGGGGCAACTTTCACCCTGCATTTCCCCATCAATAACGATTAAATCCCAGCTGATCCCTCCATGGCGCGCAACGTTGCAATTCTTTCCGCTAAAGGTGGATGGGTTGAAAAAAGTTGTGAGGTTTTACTTCCATCAAGCGGTGATTCAATCCACACATGCGCAATTGCGTTTGAACGCTGATGAACTACCGTGCTATCTCGTGCCAAGACTTCTAGCGCACGCCGCAACCCGGTTGGATTACGTGTAAAGGCTACTGCTGTGGCATCTGCCAGCGCTTCGCGCTTACGCGAAATAGCAAGGCGTAATAGCAGCGCTGCCAATGGTGCCAGAATTAAAATGATCAAAGAGGCGATGAGAGCTACCGGACTTTGATCATTACTTTCGTCATTTCGACGACCCCCACCACCAAAAATCATTATCCGCATCATGAAGTCACTGAGTAAAGCGAGCGCACCAGCGGTCGTGGCAGCGATTGCGGAGACCAGCGTGTCCCGATTGGCAACATGAGCAAGTTCATGTGCCGCGACACCTTGCAGCTCCTCCCGGTCCATCACGCGCAATATGCCAGTGGTGAAGGCAATAACCGCATGATCTTGATTCCTACCGGTAGCAAAGGCATTGGGGGCGTCGTCTTCGACGATGGCAATTTTCGGTACTGGCAAACTGGCGGCAATACAAACTTCTGTGACTAGGTCATAGAGTTGTTTGTTATCGCTCTCTGAGATGAGTCTGGCACCGGTCATCGTCAAAACAATTGTGTCTGACGCCCAATACGATCCCCAGACAGAAAGCAGTGCGATACCGATAGCGATCGGTACGACGCCAATACCCGAGTTTCCAAAATAGGTGAGTAGCGCCCAAACAACCAGGCCTATCAGAATCGCCATACCAAATAAAAGTTCAGTAGATTTAATCTTGTTTGCTGATTGAAGTTTTCGAAAATCCATAGCTAAAACTTGACCTGCGGTGCTTTTCTATCTTGGGGATCGTCTACTTCATAAAATGGACGGACGCTGACCTTTGCGGAGGAAACAAAGAGGCTCGAAGGAAAAGTTTTGATTGCGGTATTCAAAACGCGAACCCGATCGTTGTACAGTTGACGAGCAAATGAAACCTTATTTTCGGTTGTCGATAGCTCTTCCTGAAGCGCCAAAAAGTTCGTGGATGCTTTCAGATCTGGATAATTCTCGGTAACTGCGAGCAAACCACGCAACGCTTGCGTTAATTGCCCATCGGCTACTGCGGTTTCCTGCACTGTTGTAGCAGAAGTTGATTTCGCCCTGGCAGCAACGATTGCCTCAAGAGTGGATGATTCATGTGAGGCGTATCCTTTTACTGTTTCGACCAAGTTGGGAATTAAGTCAGATCTGCGCTTTAGTTGTACTTCAATTTGAGACCAAGATTCGTCAACGCCAATATTTGATTTAACTAAATTATTACGCGAGATAATCGCAAGTAGGGCAATAATGATCACCACAGCGAGAATTAAGATGAGTACAGACATTGATCTCTCCTTGAGGATTTCGAAGTGTTCCCTCGAGCTACAAGTCTATGGCAACCAGGTAAATCTGTGGAGTTATCGAAGGAGATTACTGCACTGGAGTTTGATGAAAATTCAACCAGGATTTACTTGGAGTTGGACCTCTCTGACCCTGGTACCTTGATCCATAGAGAGCTGAACCATAGGGATGTTCGGCAGGAGAAGATAGTTTGATAAGACAGAGTTGACCGATCTTCATTCCTGGAAATAGCTTGACGGGCAGGTTGGCGACGTTAGAAAGCTCGAGCGTGATGTGTCCAGAAAATCCCGGATCAATAAAACCAGCTGTTGAATGAGTCAGGAGGCCTAATCGTCCAAGTGAAGATTTACCTTCGAGCCTGCCGGCGATGTCAGTGGGTAGCGTGATCACTTCATATGTACTTGCTAAAACAAATTCCCCCGGATGCAAAATGAAGTGTTCATCCTGGCTCACTGCAACTTCCCTGGTGAGGTCAGGTTGCTCGATAGATGGATCAATAACCGAATATTTATGATTTTCAAAGACACGAAAGAATCGATCCAAGCGCACATCAATACTTGAAGGCTGAATCATTGATTGGTGGAAAGGTTCGACCTTGACCCGTTCCAATGAGATTTCAGATGAGATGTCGCGATCGCTAAGTAGCACGGCTAAAACCCTATCAGCTGACCACTGCTCAGTAGGCGATATGTTTGCCTAATGAAGACTCGACGTGCCTACCTTCTCTTGATCTTGGGGGCCGTCTTTTTTGCTTTTAATGGAATTGTCTCAAAGTGGGTGATGGAAGCGGGTTTGAGTCCATGGAGATTGACTCAAATCCGTTGTACCGGTTCCGGATTAGTCTTGTTTATCTACGTTGTAGCAAAGGGGCGTTGGGCGAGCCTGAAACCCGCGCCAGGTGAGCTGTACTCACTCGTTATTTTTGGCTTAATTGGAGTTTCAGCGGTTCAGTCCTTCTATTTTTTTTCGATTCTCAAGTTACATGTCTCTACTGCACTTATCATCGAATTTACAGCCCCAATTTGGATTGTGATTTACCTTCGCTTTTTTAAGAAGGTAGCAATTTCTAGCACCATGTGGCTTGGTTTGGGAGCCGCATTTCTAGGTCTGATTATGGTTGGGCAAGCCTGGAAAGGTTTGACAATTAATGGCATGGGAGTGATTTCTGGCTTTTTTGATGCCTTTAGTCTTGCGATCTATTTTGTCCTCGGACGTTCACTCGGGAAGGTTAGGAGTACCGAGTCGATCTTAGTTTGGGGGTTTGGCGTTACTGCGGTTGCTTATGCGTTGGCTAAACCTTGGTGGACTTTTCCGTCGCATGTTTTCATTCAATCTGTTGATCTCAAGGGTCGGTACGCTGGACACCATCTTCCGGGATGGGTACTGCTGGTATTTGTTGTGCTCTTGGGGACGGTGTTGCCATATATCTGTGTCCTTTCAGGGCTGAGTTCGCTCTCAGCCCAGATTGCTAGCATTATAGGAATGCTGGAACCCGTATTAGCTGGAGTCTTTGGCTGGATTTTGCTCAGGGAAACCTTCAATACAATTCAGTTACTGGGTGCAGCGGTTGTGCTTGTTGGAATTTTTATAGCTAATGAAAAAGTTGCCGTTGGTAGCGAAAGGAAGGTTGATGGACAAATTTAATGATTTGTTGAGGGCAAATGAAGAATTTGCACAAACTTTCACCTCGAAAAACCTTACAGGAACCGCGGTTAAAGGGTTAGCAATCGTGACATGCATGGATTCGAGAATTGACCCGCTGAGGATTGTGGGGATGCATCCTGGGGATGCCAAGATTTTACGTAACGCCGGCGCTCGAGTCACAGAGGATGTGTTGCGAACGCTCGTTCTTGCTACCCACCTGCTTGGCGTAAACCGAGTTCTCGTCATGCCTCACACGGATTGTCGAATGGCCAGCACGGACGAGGCGGGAATTCATGCAGCTATTTCGTCCAAAAGCGGTGTTGATACGCGAAGTTTGGACTTTCAGACGACGAGCGATCAATCCGGATCCTTGCTAAAAGACATCATTAAAATTGAAAGTTATCCCCTTTTACATAATGAAGTTCGTGTAATGGGCGCCATTTATGATGTTAGAACTGGAACTCTAGAGCCAGTGAGTTAATTCGCCTTTAGTGACTGACGATGATCTGCCATGGTTCGAAGTTTTGACCTGCAAAATGCCAGTGGGGGTAGTTTCCAATGACAAATTCAAAATCGGTCTCTACTCGGTTTTCTCCATAAGGGACTTTTTTATCTAAAAGAGGTGCGTAAGTTTGAGTTCCAGATAAAAAGTTTGCCCACCAACTAAAACTACTATTTCCCCTAAAGACCGTTCGAGCAAAGTACATTTTCAGGAAATCATCGAGCCAGTCAAAAATTACTCCAGGTTGATATTCGCTTCCTTCTGGATAGGTGAAGCCTAATTTGGGGACTTCCGGGCGATCTTGGTGCCATTTCTTACTCCGATCATCTGAAATCCACTCAATTTTATCTTTGTCAAAACCAAATTTTTCAAATGCACGATAATAAGAATCTAGCGAGACGACCGAATACCCGTTAATGCCAGGCACGTAAGCTGTGCCTGATGCAATATCTCCCCGTCGGAGGTGTGCCACATCATAAGTACCCTTTCGTGAGTGCCAGTGACGATATGACTCAGAGTCTTTTACCTCGTCACTAAACTCAAAAACCTCCAACAGATGCTTCCGGGATTGAGGAATAAAGATCGTCGGAACTTTCGATCGAGTTTCACCCTGTTGATACGCACAGACGGAATTGAAGGTACGCGGTTTAGAGTCGTAGTAATAACCCCAGCTTGACTCTGGCTGAATTTCTTTTATGGTTGGATAATGTTTTTTTGCGATCTCTAAAAAAATACCAGGATTTTCCGCCCGTTGCGGATAAGCAGCCTTAAATTCTTCTAACATCTCAGGGTGATCTAGAACTTTATGATGTTGAGTTTTAAACAGTTTCGTACCCTCCCAGTCTCCTGGAAGTACGAAATCCACATTTCTTAACCTGGCGTAAGTTACCCCATAGGCATATTGGTGCATTCTGTTGCCAAAACGTCCATTCCAACGATTTAGCAAGATAAAACTCATGGTTGGAGGGTACGGCAGGGAGTGGGCATTTTCAACCGAATTAGTTTCGAATAATTATCAATCTTTAACGAAATTTTCTCCACTATTACTAAATGAGGGCGCAATGTCGATGAAGCGAGCGAAGTGTAACTGTGCAGCAACGGTAATAGTGCGGGTAGGCCCGTTACGATGCTTAACCACCATAAGATCCGCTTCGCCCGATCGGTTCTGGCTGTCATAGAGATCATCGCGGTGTAACAAAATCACCATATCGGCATCTTGCTCAATCGAACCAGATTCTCGCAAATCAGAGAGCATGGGTTTTTTATCGGCGCGTTGTTCTGGCGATCTATTAAGTTGGGAAATCGCGATGATTGGCACGTTAATTTCTTTTGCCAGTAGTTTCAGATTTCGTGAGAATTCTGATACTTCTTGTTGGCGGCTTTCTACTTTTTTGCCAGAGGTCATCAACTGCAGATAATCAATAACAATCAACTTCAAGTTATGACGCTGTTTTAACCGACGTGCCTTGGAACGAATTTCCATGAGTGACATATTGGGTGAATCATCGATAAATAAGGGTGCTTGAGAAATTTCGCCCATTCGTTTTGCAAGACGTCCCCATTCATCATCTGAAAGTGAACCTGAGCGTAAATTGTTCAACCCAACCCGAGCTTCAGCAGAGAGCATTCTCATGGTGATTTCAGACCGGCTCATTTCGAGCGAAAAGATCACCGATGTTTCACCATTTCGGATAGATGCGTGACGGGCGATATCCAAGCCAAGCGTAGATTTTCCGACAGCTGGTCGAGCAGCTAAGACAATCATGTTGCCAGGATGAAAACCATTTGTTAACGCATCTAAATCCTTAAAGCCACTTTTTATACCTTCCTCTGCAACGCCCGACGAGATTGCCTCAATTTCATCAAGCGCAGCAGGGAGTAATTCTGAAAGTTGTATGTAATCCTCTGACATCCTAGATTCTGTTACTTGGTATACCTCCGCTTGTGCGGCGTTAACGGCATCATCAACGTCGCCCTCTTCGGAATACCCCAGTTGAACAATCTTTGTACCCGCCTCGACAAGACGACGTAAAATTGCTCGGTCTCTGACGATACGTGCGTAGTAATTAGCATTAGCGGCCGTTGGTACCGATGAAATCAAGGTATGGAGATATGGTGCTCCACCGGCTCGGGCGATATCGCCGCGCTTTGTCAGTTCGGCTGCGACAGTGACTGGATCGGCAGGATCGCCGCGACCATATAAATCTAATATTGCATCATAAATTAATTCGTGCGCAGGACGATAGAAATCTCGATCTTTAATGATCTCCACTACATCCGCAATAGCGTCTTTCGAGAGGAGCATCCCACCAAGTACAGATTGCTCAGCAGCTAAATCCTGCGGAGGAGTGCGATCAAATTCAACCGCACGAACTGCCGAATTATTGTTTCGGCTGGGGAGTTCTGCGATGCTCATAGACGAATCTTCTTACCGGCCACTGACATTTCCTATTAGGTTAAACCTTCAATGTTAAAGGTATGTGGAGAAGAACCCTGTTTTGCGTGGACAAAGACCCTGTGGCTGTGGATGAATTGTGGGAAAGTGGCTCAGAATGGCAATAAAAATCCCCAGCCACGCTCAAAATTTTGAATCAGGCTGGGGATAAATATTCTTTTTACCTTCTCACATCGTGAGATTATTCGGCTGCAACCACCTGGATTGAAATGTTTGCCACCAATGTTGCGTGGACATTAATTTTCCCGGAGAAACTTCCAAGCTTCTTCATAATTGGCGCTCGAACATTGTGGCGATCGACGTCGATTCCAACAGAGCTCTTGATCGCGCTGACCAAGTCTTTGTCGGTCACTGACCCGAAAAGTGAACCAGTTGGTCCCACTTTTGCTCGAACAATGATCGGCGCACCTTCAAGAGTTGCTTTCACTTCACGGGCGTGATCGAGGTCGCGGATTTCACGAGCACTTCGAGCTCTACGAATCCCCTCAATCTGCTTTTCGCCACCTTGAGACCATGCAATTGCGTTGCCACGAGGTAGTAGAAGATTTCGAGCATATCCGTCTTTTACCGTTACTACATCGCCAGCTTGACCTAAACCAGGAACTTCACGAGTAAGGATTAGTTTCATATCTGTTTCTCCTTATCGAGCGGTCGAGGTATAAGGCAAAAGTGCCATCTCGCGGGAATTCTTTACCGCGGCAGCAATTGCACGTTGATGTTGAGTACAGGCGCCAGTTACTCGACGAGCACGAATCTTTCCACGATCGGAAATAAATTTACGCAGAGTCGCAATATCTTTATAGTCGATGTAATCAACTTTTTGTTGGCAGAACGAACATGGCTTCTTTTTGAATTTCTTCAAAGCCGCTGCCGACATTTTCGGTGCGACCTTCTTTGGCTTTAATGTTTTATTACTTCTTGCTCCCACTGTGGTGCTCCTTTATGAGGTGCCCTGTTATCTAAACAGGAGTTGGATTGACTGTGTTATCGATGGATTAATTAAGGGCTACTTAGGCATTAAAACGGCGGCTGATCATCTGTTGCGTCCGTTGCCCAACCGCCACCAACAGGTGCCGCTGACCAAGGATCTTCAGATGATGAGACTTCTGATGCACCGGAAGCGAAACCGCCACTTGATGCACCTTTGCTCGTTCGGGTTATCTTTGTTGTGGCGTTACGAAGTGATGGACCTACTTCGTCAACTTCCACCTCAAAAACGGTGCGCTTTTCGCCTTCTTTTGTTTCATAAGAGCGTTGCTTTAAACGACCAGAGAGGATCACACGTGTTCCACGTGTCAAAGACTCCGCTACGTTTTCGGCAGCCTGGCGCCAAATCTGGCAATTGAGAAAGAGAGTATCCCCATCTTTCCATTCATTGCTTGCTTTATCGAGATAACGTGGTGTTGATGCAACGGTGAACTTTGCAACTGCAGCACCAGAAGGTGTGAATCGAAGCTCTGGATCGTTGGTCAAATTGCCGATCATCGTGATAGTTGTATCTCCAGCGGCCATATGTTTACTCTCTTATTCGTTCTCTAGTATTTTCGTATTATTCAGGACGGACAACTTTTGTTCGAAGCACAGCTTCGTTTAAGTTGAGTTGACGATCAAGTTCTTTAATCGCATCAGGACCACAGTGCAGATCGGCAACAGCGTAGATTCCGTCGGCCTTTTTATTGATTTCAAAGGTCATACGGCGACGTCCCCAAATATCGAGTTTATCGACTGTTCCACCACTGTCTTTGATGATCTTGAGGTAAGTCTCAAGACTCGGTGCGACTGTGCGTTCTTCTAGTTCAGGATCGAGAATGACCATGATTTCATAATGACGCATAAGTAAACCCCACCTCCTTTGGACTAAAGCGGCCACGGTATTTCCGTGGCAGGAGGGTTACTACTCCTGCAAGCGGAAAAGCGTTGGCTTTGGCTCTTACAGGAAGGCTAAGCGTAACTCGCCTGAGGAGATTCGAGAAATTCCTCTGAGTGTGGACCTCGTTGTCTTGTGGATAACAAAATTTTGTAAGCGAAGAAGGCGCTACCTGCGACTCGAATTAGCCCCGCAACTGCGTACCAGGTGGCTGGAAGTCCGAATCTGGTCCCGCTAACAGCGGCCAGGTACTGCCAAACCGCCACGTGATACAGAAGCTCTGTTCCTTGCCAGACCCAAAAGGCGGCTCGATCCTTCTCGCGCCGCATTGCGATTACACCGAGTGGAACGAGCCAGAGAGTGTATTGAGGAGAATAAACCTTGCTTGCGATAGTAAAAATCGTTACGAAAATTATCGAAATTGATGCAAGCGTGGGAATTTCTGGGGATTTGAGTAAGAACCCCAACACCCAGATTGTCAGGATCAAGAAAAGGGCGATGGTCGCGAAATTTATCGTGCCGCGGGAAGAAATTCTTAGACCCAAAAGTTGTAATGAATACCAGAGTGAACCGAAATCAGCTCCGCGCTCGCTATTCAATTTAAAGAACCTCCACCAACCTGATGGTGTGGTGAGTGCGAAGGGGATGTTGATCAGCGCCCATATCTCTAGAGAGGTGAGTAGATATTTAAACCCGGTAATTGGGTCACGACGTCGGAAGAAAATAATTGCGATTGGTGCGAGTAGGACTACCGGAAAAAATTTCGTTGCTATTGATATCCCTAATGCAATTGCGCTCCATTGGTATTTTTTTCGATCAAACCAATAGATACTAGCCACTGCCGTTATCACTGCCCACATATCCCAATTGATGTAGAGCGAACCGATTACCGCCGGAGCGAGTGGAAGTAAGTACCATTTTTTTGGATTGATCTTTGCTACAAATATTGAGGTTCCCATGAAAAGTAAGGCTACAAAAGCTATATTTATCAGAAAATAATATTTATAAGCATCATGTGATTTCGGAGTGATGAACGATGTTGCCCACATAACGAGACCTGTAATTGGTGGATATTCAACCGAATTGGTCGAACTCACATAGGGCCATGCACCTGAAATTAAATCTCTGGCACCAAAGAGTGCGGAGATGTCACTGTAACAAGCGTGAGTATAAACGTCAGGGCTAGCCCAGTTGGTTCTGAAACAATGATCGAACTTTATGAAGGAGAGTGCTGAGGCGAAGAGCGAGAGCGCAATGACCGGTAATGAACTTATAGTGAGCTTTATCCGCTGCAATCCTTGGAGGATGAGCGAAAACATCTTGAGTCCCGAAAGCACTTTATGGCTTTTTTACCAAGGGCATAGGTTTGCTAGCAGACTTTTTGGTGCCCCTATTTGCTAGAGGAGTTGGCTTTACAGCCAGTGAGGGATCCATCGTTGGGACTGCCGATTGCATTGGGACAGGATCGACTCCTCCGACATCTGCTGGTGGCGGGAAATCTGTAATCGGTTGATAAGCCAATACCTGTTTAGTGTACAAATCCCAAATTTTTGCCGGAAAGCTTCCGCCTGTGACAGCGTTGAGTCCACCGATACCGTTTAGCGATTGTGAAGCGTTATCACGAAAGAGGGCGACAGATGTTGCTATCTCTGGCGTGTATCCAGTAAACCAAGCGCTGGCATTACCGGTGGTAGTGCCTGTTTTTCCGGCACTTGGTCGTCCTAGATCTGAAACCGAGCCAGCAGCTGTTCCATATTGAGTGACGGTCTGCAATGCCGTCGTTAGATCAGCCATCACATCGGCAGCAAAGACTTGGTTTGGTTGGATTTGCGCCTGATAAAGGATGCCTTGGTTGTTACCCAAAACTTCAGAAACGATATAGGGCTTTGCATATATTCCTTGTGCAGCGAAGGTTGCATAAGCGGAAGCCAAATCAATCACATGCGCGCTGGCCACACCGAGCGTCACTGATGGACTAGAAACCATCTGTACCGATTGCGGTATTCCGGCGCGTCGCGCTACGTCAATCACTTTCTCTGGTCCTACTTGTATTCCTAGAGGAACAAAAACCGTATTGACCGATTCTGCTGTCGCATCCAAAAGATTTACATCAGGAAATTGCTCGTTTCCGTAATTAAAGACAGGGTAAGGAGATTGCGAGCCAGGGTCATAGAAAACTTGTGGAGATCGTCCATCCCACACAGATTGAAGTGGTATGCCTGCTTCAAGCGCTGCCACCAAAGCGAATGGTTTAAAAGAAGATCCCGCCTGAGTAGTAGCTTGAGTAGCGTTGTTTAGTTGATTTTTTAGATAATCCCGTCCGCCGTACATTGCAAGGATCGCTCCTGTGCCCGGCTTAATCGAAACCAATGCGATTCGTAAATTATTAAAAGGTGATCGAGGTGTTCTTTGTGAGACCGCATTGATTGCCGCCTCCTGATCTTTTTTGACCAAAGTCGTCTTTACAACGAGTCCACCCTGGAGTAACTGCTCTTGGGTAAATCCTAGATTTTTGAGCTGACTCTCTATCCATGAAACTACGTAGCCTTTCGGGCCAGCGAGTGAACCTGAGGAGACGCGGGGCAAAATATAGGGAAATTTCTCCTTGGCTATTTCTTTGGGAGTCAACCAATTCGCTTTCTCCATCCCATCCAAGACATATCTCCAGCGCGCCTTTAGTCTGGCCGTATAGGCCGGCCCATTTGCGGGATCGTAATAGCCTGGTGCGTTCAATACGCTCGCCAAAACAGCTGCCTGGGATATCGAAAGTCGAGTAACGCTTTTTCCAAAATAAACTCGTGCGGCAGTTTCTACACCGTATGCGCCTCGCCCAAACCAAATAGTATTGAGGTAGTTCTCAAAAATCTGATCCTTCGATTGAACTTGCTCCAATTTAATGGAGATAACGATTTCTTTAATTTTTCGCTGAATGCTTCTTTGCGGAGACAAAAACGCGGTCTTCGCATACTGCTGCGTAATAGTGGAACCTCCTTGCAGGGATCCACCTCGCAAGTTATTCCATAAGGCTCGAGTAATTCCGGTTGGGCTAAAGGCATGCTCGGTATAAAAGTTACGGTCCTCAGCCGCCATGATGGCATGACGAACGCTAATAGGTACGAGTGCTAGCTTGACGTTTATTCGGTCTTCAGAACCAATTCGACCGATTTCAGAACCATCTGCATATTCGAGGACAGTCGCCTGACTGTTGACATATTTGTTTGGGTCAGGAATTTTTACAGTGAAATAAGCGAATGCAAACAAAAAGGTAAGCGCAACAAATGAACTACCAGCGACAAAGATAATGCCACGGATAATCCAAACCTTAAAAGCGTTCATCGGGGAACCTTTCGCATGTCTCAAGATTACCCTTCGATACCCTTATCGGCGAAGGTAATCATCGTCTTCAAGAGTCCGTACTTTGCGAGGAGGCCTTCGATATTTACCGTCACCAAGTTTGAATGAGTAGGTTAAATGATGCCAACTGCAGCCCAAACACACCTCAACGACGTAGACTCGAAATTCTCCGAATTCATTTTGCATCTCCTCAAGTTCGATCTGAGATTTTATCCGACCTGAGAATTGTCCCAATTGTTCACCAAAGGTGTATCGAAGTTCGACCAGTTCTGGCTTACGACAAACCGGGCAGAGTCGTTCGACTTTTTCACCATGGTATTTCGCAGCGCTTTTCAAGTAAGGATCGGCATTGCATGCGTCGATAACTGAGGTAGCTCCCTTAAAGAGTGAGACCAGCGTGGCTCGACGTTGTAGGGAATAGTCGATCGCATCCCTCCGGCTCCACATTGCATTCAACACGTGGATAAGAATAATCGGCAAAGTTTAACTACGCTTATCGCATGAGGAATGTGGGGATTAGAATTGAGTGGCCCTTTCATTCTGGTTCAAAATTACCTCTTTTGTTGAGCGTTAGATGGATTGGACAATTCGGTGATGGCGTATTCCAATCCGCCTTGGCGTCTTTTGTGCTTTTTTCACCAGAGCGGCAACCGAATGCCGTGGGAGCAGCAACAGCATTTGCCACCGTTTTGTTGCCCTACTCGCTCGTCGGCCCCTTTATAGGAAATTTCCTCGATAGATTTTCTAGACAAAAAATTGTGCAGTTTGCAAATTTGATTCGAGTACTGGATTTGCTCGTCATCGTCGCCTGCATCAAATTTGGCCAGGTAGGCTTTTTATTGGGCTTCTTTGTCCTCATGGCGTTAGGCATTAATCGATTAATCTTGGCAGGTCTCTCTGCCGGACTTCCGTTAATCGTTGAGCGGAAAGAACTCATATCTGCTAATGCGATTGCTGTGACGGGTGGCAGTATCGGAGTCGTTATCGGTGGCGGTATTGGTATCGGTACCAAAAAGATGCTCGACTCGTTAGGTCAAAGCCATCTATCTGACGCGAAAGTGATTTTGGTTGCCTCGTTCTGTTACTTAATAGCCGCCACAATTTCTACTCGTCTAGGACGTACCTCAATCGGACCCGCTCTTCACGAGCAAGTTTCACAACACAGTGGTGCAAAAGAATTGCGCGAAGGATTAAGAATTTTAAGGAGTCATCCAGATGCCTTGCGAGGGATAATTGCAACGGCGGCTCAACGCGGCGGTTTAACGGCTCTGACATTGATGGGGTTATTGCTCGAACGTAACACGTATAACCCATCATCTAATCCTGATGCCGGCTTATCGGGATTTGCTTTTGCCTTGGGAATCGCCGGAGTTGGAATTGGGCTGGGTTCATTTTTGACTCCATTCTTCGTCTCCTACTTCGGAAGACATCAGTGGATTCGACTATCGATGTCTGCACCGATTGTTCTACTACTGATCTTTGCGGTCTCACACGATGAATGGCTTTTGATTTCGACCGCGTTTTTTGTCGGGTTATTCGGACAAGCGGTGAAAGTAACAAATGACGCGCTGGTGCAATCGCAGATAGCTGATGAATACCGTGGTCGTGTTTTTGCTTTTTACGATGTCGCCGTTAATGGTGCAATCGTTATGGGTGCAGTGGTTGCGGCGGTCACATTACCTGCAAGTGGAATATCAAAGATACTCCCACTCATTACGATCATGGTTTATGGCGCAACGTCGTTAATTTTGCTGCGGAGATCCAAGTTCTTTATCGCGCGCCCAGTTCAATAATTCCTTAGTAGCCACCTCTGGCCCCAAGGGGCCGCGTTCCATCCTTAATTCGAGTAGAAAATCGTAAGCCTCTCCGACTATTCGAGAAGGCTTGATTCCTAGAATTTGCATAATTTCAGATCCATCTAGATCTGGGCGAATCCGATCGAGCTCCTCTTGTTCTTTGAGTGAAGCGATCCGTGATTCTAAAGAGTCATAGGTAGCAGCCAGTTGAGTAGCTTTTCGTTGATTTCTCGTCGTGCAATCCGCTCTTGTCAGAACATGCAGGTGATCTAGCAGTTCACCTGCATCACGGATGTACCGTCGCACGGCCGAATCTGTCCATTCACCATTTCCGTAACCATGGAACCTCAAATGTAAAAATACTAGTTGTGCGACATCATCAACCGTGTCGCTGTCAAAACGCATTTCCTTTAAACGTTTTTTCGTCATCTTTGATCCCACAACCTCATGATGATGGAATGAAACACCACCACCAGGAATTAACTCGCGGGTGCGCGGTTTCCCGATGTCATGCAATAAGGCGGCCAATCGAATAGTGAGATTAGGCCCCCCTAATCGATCTTCTAGTGCTACCGCTTGGTCTAATACAGTGAGTGTGTGTTCGTAGACGTCTTTGTGATGGTGATGCTCATCAATTTCCAACTTGAGTTTAGGTAGTTCTGGAAGAAATATTTCTGCCAATCCAGTTTCCACAAGAAGCATGAGCCCCAATCGCGGGTTAGGCGACATCAACGTTTTTGTAAATTCGTCACGAATGCGCTCTGCAGAGATTATCGAAAGACGTTCAGCCATTTCGTGTATTGCAAGAACTATCTCTTCATCGACTGTAAACTCCAATTGACTTGCAAATCTAGCTGCGCGCATCATCCGTAATGGATCGTCGGAAAAGCTAGAGGTGGCGCTTCCAGGGGTGCGGAGAATTTTTTTGGCTAAATCACTCGCGCCATCAAAGAGGTCGATAAAGCGTGGTTCCTCACCCGTGAGTTCGATGGCCATAGCGTTTACCGTGAAATCCCGTCTGGCTAAGTCACCTTCTATCGAAACTCCAAAATTAACGTCCGGCTTACGAGAATCCGGGTCATACACTTCGCTTCGAAAGGTCGTTATCTCTATCGTCTTATCTGCCTTCTTTGCAGCGATGGTTCCATAGGCCGCCCCGGTTTCCCAGATCGCATCCGCCCACCTTTTTAAAATTCTGGCGGTTTCCGGTGGATGAGCGTTTGTGGTGAAATCAAGGTCATTTCCCAATCGGCCAAGAATGGCGTCGCGTACTGGTCCACCTACAAGTGCAAGCGTAAAATTTTCTGCTGCGAAGGCAGAAGCCAAAGGCCCGATGATCTCAGAGTGTTCTTGCAAGGCGCTCATTGCTAATCGCGAGGCCAATTCTTTCGGTTCTTTCGGCTCTTTCGGCTCTCTCGGCTCTCTCGGCTCGTCTGATTTAGACTCTTGGGTTGTTTTCATAGGTTTCACGTCAGGTTTCACGTCAGGTTTCACAATAGGTAAGGCTATGGCAGTAGCCTTATCCTATGACCCCGACACCTGGTGTGGGTGGCGAAGCTAAGCGGAAAAAACGGCGCAGACGTCGTCCGATCAGCCCGCAGGCACCCTCATCTACACTTTCAACGCCTCCTAGCCCCATAAACTCCGAGGGCGGGCAGAGCTCTGTTGGAACGGCAGGGGACACCTCCACGGTTGAGAAAGTGAAATCGCCCAAGCAGCGCTCCGCCTACGCCAAACGCGTAGATGAAGTAAGCGCCGGAGGATTGGTGATTGATGAAACTGGAACCAAAGGCTTACTCATAGGGCGCCGAGACCTAAAAGATGCAACGAGGGAACGCCTATTGTGGTCGCTGCCTAAAGGTCATATCGAATTGGGCGAGACACCTGAACAAGCGGCGATTCGGGAAGTTGCAGAAGAGACGGGAATTCAGAGCGAAATTGCAAGGGAGCTCGGTGTCATAGATTTTTGGTTTATGGCCGGGGGAAAGAGAATTCATAAGACGGTTCATCACTTCCTTTTCAGAGAAGTTGGTGGAACCCTCGCCCCTCAGATTAGTGAAGTCGATGATGTTGGTTGGTTTCCATTGAATGAAATTATTAGTCTGCTTGCATACCCGGATGAAAAAAAACTTATTGCAAAATCTGGCGATTTAAAAGTATGAAAAAGTTTTTAGCAGAAATTTTCGCCTTTTACCTAGTGGTTCTGGGATTGCCAAGTGCCCAAGCTTTAATTACTCATCCAAACCAAAGCGTCACTCCTACTATGAGTGTAATTATTACTGAGCCCACGCACAGACAAATCAATGGTCAATTTATCGATGAAGGGCTCGCAAAATCCCTTTCGGTAGATGGGCGTTTAGGAAAATTGGTATTTGATCCACCAACAGGTCCTAGTAGATGGATTATTGATCCCGCTCTTATCGAAGAAGTCGTAGCCATGAGCAATGGATACCAACTTGCCGACGGAACTGACGGAATTGGACAACTTTCTGCTCAAACGTGGTTGACCCAATTAACGATAGATATTGCTTTAAATAAAGTCAGTGCGCTCGCATACGGAAACCCGTCACACTACTGGGTTAATCGCCTCTCTCCACACGAGGAAAGTTATTTACTCACCTCTTCCAAAAAGTTGCTCGAAACTCTTTTGAATCACCCCGTAAATCCCCGGGTAATTTTTCACAATCCCAAACCATTTGCTCTATCGAAATTCGACATCGAAACGATACTTAATGCTGCCACATATTTTCGAGAGACAACCAGTTATGTGGAGCCATCGACCATTGACACTTTCAGGCTAGCATTGATAAAGATTCTTAATCTTGACCTGTCATACGAGCGGCGAGAGTTTTTGATTCGTGATTTTACTGCCAACGGTTACGCCCAAGTACATCTAGTTCACCTGAGTCCAGGAAAGTTTACCGTCACTTCATCTAAGCAAAATATCCCACTCACTCTCACTAATAAATTCCCGCATGCTGCAAAAATAAATTTGGTAATTCATCCTTTGAACGCAAAAATTCGCGTTGCTAAAATAACGCCAGAGGTTATCCCGGGGAATTCAAAAATACAGGTTTTGATACCTTTAACGGTCCTGACTTCAGGTTCATCGGGTATCCATGTTGAAATAAGAACTCCGAGTGGCGATCTGTTGGGTGATCCAGTGATCTATCCGATCAAGCTTTCCGTAATAAGTCCAGTTGCAACATGGTTCACGACCGGTGCGGCTATGGTGTTATTTTTAGCAGCAACAATTCAAGGAATTCGCAGAATTCGGCGAGGAAAGAAATGAGTGATGATTCTCTGATTCGTTCGTCAACTGTGATGGCAATTGGGACAATAGTTTCGCGGGTGACTGGTTTAATTCGTGGACTTCTTTTAGTTGCGGTTTTAGGTACAGCGCTACTGGGAGATACCTATAACGTCGCGAATACCATGCCTAATATCCTGTATAACTTGATCATCGGTGGTGCCCTTACTGCTGTTTTTGTACCCCAAATGGTTCGCGCTACCCGAATGCCAGATGGAGGTTCTGCCTTTATCTCTCGTTTAATCTCTGCGACGTGTGTAGTACTAGGTGGTTTGGTTGCCTTGTCGGTGATAGCTGCTCCATTTCTCGTCAGAATTTTCGCGAGTAGCTATGAGGGAAGGCCAGAGTTCCGACTTACTGTGCTATTCATGCGATATTGCTTGCCACAAATTTTCTTTATGGGATTGTTTGCGCTCCTAGCACAAGTGGCAAATGCTAAGGGGAAATTTGGGGCCATGATGTGGGCACCAGTTCTTAATAACTGTATCGTCATTGCTGTTTTTTCTTATTTTTTACATCTCTCCCACGGATGGTCTGTCTCAACTATCACAGATACTCAAGCAACGTGGCTGGGGATCGGGACGACCGCCGGATTTGTCGCCCAAGTCTTATTTTTAATTCCAGTTATTCGGCAAACAAAAATTCACATACGCCCCCGCTTCGATTGGCGTGATCCAGAAATCAAAACGTCGCTGAAGCTGGCATCCTGGACCCTGCTCTTTGCGGCTATTTCTCAGCTTAGTTATCTAGTAACGGTCAATCTTTCTACAGGAGCAGCTGTTCGCGCGGTTAAGGAGGGAGTCCTCACGGGCGTGGGCTATACGCCATATGGAAATGCATTTTTAATTCTGATGTTGCCTCATTCAATCATCACGATCTCTATCGTGACCGCGCTTTTACCGATGTTATCTGCGCACGCTATCGATCGAAAGTATCAAGCTATTCATGATGAATTGGTGAAGGCGATTCGATTAGTCGGAATAATTACCGTACCTAGCGCAATCGCATTCTTGTTGTTCGGGCCGCTGATTACAAGGTCTCTCTTTTTCGGAATTTCCGACTCTGACGCTCGATATTTAGGTCTGGTTCTAGCTGGATTCTCTTTTGGGTTAATGCCTCTGAGTGTTAATTTGATCGCCCTGCGGGGTCTAAACGCCTTCGAAAACGTAAAATTGCAAGTAGTTAGCAATGCGCTAATGAATATCGTGGCTAGCCTCGTTTCTTTTGGTTTTGCTCTCTCTCTTCCCGCCAAATGGGTGACGGTCGGATTGGCGGTTGCGTTGTCGATTAGCTACTACAGCGGTGCCTATACGACGATTAGATTGTTGAGGAGATATCACATCTTCATTCAGATTGGGGAAATTTGTGGACTCTATCTTCGACTTGGAGCAATTTATGCTGTGGTTGGCGTACCTCTTTACCTACTTATGGGTCAGCTGCCCCTCGGGAATACGCTGAAACTTTTCGTTGTTCTACTAGTTAGCCTGGTGGGATATTTGGGACTCGCGAGATTATTGAATATCACAGAAGTTGGGACAGCTTTTGGCTTATTTTTTAGACCAAAAAGGTTCGATAGCGCCTAAACTTATAGGATATAACGCAGCTGATGATAGATGGAATGACAGATTGATTTAGTTAAAACAAGAGGAGTAGTAACCCATGAGCAATACATCACCAGTAACTACGGCAAATTTTGATGAAGTTGTCCTGAAGAGTTCAACGCCAGTGCTCGTTGATTTTTGGGCGGAATGGTGCGGTCCTTGTCGGGCCGTTGGACCAATTCTAGAAGAAATTGCTGCCGAACACGGAGATAAAATTACAATCGTTAAGCTAAACACCGACGAAGAGGCTTCCATTGCAATGAAATACGGGATTACCTCGATCCCTACCATGAATGTATTTGTGGGGGGTCAGGTAGTGAAGAGCATTATTGGTGCCAAGCCGAAGCCAGCCCTACTCAAAGATCTAGAACAGTTTATCAAGTAGCACAGAAACCAATTCGTAAATCATGGCGCCCGAACTCATTCTTGGAGATTCGGGCGATCATGTTTTACAGATTAGTAATTACCTGGTTCGAATTAATTTATTGAAGTTTGAAAGTTCAGAGTATTCGTTACAGGTACAGGAGGCTGTCAAGGAATTTCAACAGTCACGTGGACTTACCGTAACTGGCAACGTGGATGAAGTTACTCTGCGAACTCTTGATGAAGCCCGCTGGAAATTGGGTGACAGAATACTTTCGTTAGTGGTTCCTCATATGCGAGGAGATGATATAGCTAATTTACAATCACAGTTGAGTGAAATGGGTTTCAATAGCGGGAGAGTCAACGGAATCTTTGGAATTGAGACCGAATCCGCTGTCAAGGAGTTTCAAAAATCTGTTGGTGTTGTGGCAGATGGGCGTTGTGGCCCGACAACAATAACTTCTTTGATGCGGTTGATGAGAATTGTTTCGGGTGGCACGCCTCGACAATTGCGAGAAGCGGCGGCAAGAGCAGATCGCGGTCCAGCTTTGGCCGGAAAAGTGATTGTTTTGGATCCATCCAATTCTTCGGATATTTTTGACTTGGTGCAACGTCTAGAGGGCCGACTCATTGCACTCGGTGTCAATGTTTTCATGACACGCAATTCCCACACGGATCCAGCAGAATCAGCAAGGATAGAAATTGCCAACAAATCAATTGCCGATCTAGTAATTTCTATTAATCAAGATCGTTATGTAAACGATCAGGCACACGGCATCGCGACTTACTACTATGGAAGCGACACCCATGGGGTTCATTCAATAGTTGGTGAGCGGTTTGCGGCTTTAGTCCAGCGGGAGATTTGTGCACGAACTGATTTGTTGAACTGTCGAACTCATGCAAAGACTTGGGATTTATTGAGACTAACAAAATCTCCTACTGTTCAACTGAGTATTGGATTCGAGACAAACCCAGGTGATGTTAAGAGGCTAGCAGATGCTCAGTTTCGGGAGACAATCGTTGAGTCATTGATGGTAGCAATTCAACGCTTATATTTAACCGCGGAGGATGATGCTAAGACCGGAACATTAAAGGTAGCTGATTTACGCCGATCAGGAATTCGAAAGTAGCTTAAAGCGCTCGATCGTGTTATGTGGCAGAATCATCCAATGGCAACCGAAATCACCCGCTTTCGAACCGGGGCAGATCAAGAACTCAACCAAAGGTTCGCAAATCGTGCATCATTGATGCAGGCAAGTGAGATTCGTGCGCTTTTTGCGGTCGCCTCTCGTCCAGAGATTGTTTCCTTGGCCGGCGGCATGCCCAATTTATCGGCACTTCCTATGGAAGTAATGGCCCAAGTTGTTGAGAAGCTCATTCATGAAAACGGTGCAGAAGCTTTGCAATATGGAAGTGGTCAAGGCCACCCAAAACTTCGAGAGCAGATCTGTGATGTTATGGCACTCGAAGGAATTCGAGCACATCCAGATGACATCATCGTCACGACGGGTTCCCAGCAAGCACTAGATTTGATTTCTCGCATTTTCATCAATCCAGGAGATGTAGTTTTAGTTGAAGCGCCGTCTTATGTCGGCGCGCTAGGAACGTTCAGGCAGTACGAGGCAAATGTTGTTCATGTGGAGATGGATAGTAACGGATTGATACCAGAAGCACTCCGCACGGCTATCGCTGAAGTTCGTAAAAGAGGTCAAGAGATAAAGTTTCTTTACCTAATTCCGAATTATCAAAATCCGGCGGGAGTCCTCTTGACCGCGGAACGACGGACAGAGATTTTAGAGATCTGCTCGTCCGAAAAAATTTTTATTGTCGAAGATAATCCTTATGGTTTGTTGGGCTTTGAACGACCATCACCAAATGCAATGAGAGCCGAAGACTCTGAAAATGTCATTTATTTAGGATCATTTTCTAAGACAATCGCCCCGGGGTTTAGAGTCGGATGGGCATTAGTGCCACAGTCACTCAAGGAAAAATTAGTTATTGCTGCAGAAAGTTCCATCTTATGCCCCTCTAACTTTACACAGTTATCAATAAGTGGTTACTTAGCAGATCAACCCTGGAGAGATCAGATTGCCTCTTTTTGCAAATTGTATAAAGTGAGGCGAGATGCGATGTTGGAAACTTTGGAAGCACATTTTCCAGAGGGTGCGGCTTGGACAAAACCAGAGGGTGGATTTTATGTTTGGGTTACTCTGCCACCAGAAATAGATACAACAGCGCTGATGCCGAAGGCTATTGTTGCAAAAGTTGCCTATGTTCCAGGAACGGCGTTTTATGCTGATGGTTTTGGTAGTTGGTCTATGAGGTTGTCATACTGCCATCCAACGCCAGAGAGAATTCGCGAGGGCGTCAAAGCGCTCGGCGGAGTAATTAAAACCGAGTTAGAGATGAGATCAATACAATAGCCTGGAATGGGTGCTGGAATTTCCCTATAAAAGCAATGAAATACGCTCTAAATCTTCTAAGTTTGCAAATTCAATAATAATTTTTCCTTTATGGTTGCCAAGTTCGACTGCAACCCGAGTGTCTAGTTTATTTCCCAATCTCTCCCCGATCTCTTGAAATTTGGGAGAAGTACTTTTGATTGCTCGAGATTTAGGCGCTCTTTTTCTGCCGGTACTAGTTGAGAGAATTTCCTCTGTTGCACGAACGCTCAACCCTTCGGCGACAATTCTATGAGCCAGTTTTTCAATTTCTACAGCATCTTCAAGAGTGAGTAGTGCGCGCGCATGTCCAGCAGAAATAACCCCCGCCGCCACTTTTCGCTGTACCAGTGGTGGCAGATTAAGGAGCCTGAGGGTGTTTGTAATGACCGGTCGCGACTTGCCAATTTTTATTGCTAGCTCATCATGGGTATAGCCGTATTCGTTGAGAAGGTTCTGGTAAGCGGCGCCTTCTTCTAGTGGGTTAAGTTGACTCCTGTGAATATTTTCGAGTAACGCTTCGCGTAGCATTTCATTATCGCCTGATGCGCGAAGAATAACGGGAATGGTTTTTAGCCCAGCTAATTTGGATGCCCGCAATCTACGCTCGCCCATAATTAGCTCGTAACTACCGTTACCGGTATCTCGAACCACTGGAGGTTGCATCACGCCTACTTCTTTTATCGATGCAGCGAGCTCTGCGAGGGCGTCCTCATCAAAATAAGTTCGCGGTTGTTTACTGTTTGGAACTATTAAATTTATATCGACTTGAAGTAACGTTCCGGCGACCCCTCCGGAATTATTGGTAACCTCTCCCAGACTTGTTGTGGGGATAAGTGCATCAAGCCCTCGGCCTAAACCACCCTTTCGAGTACTCATTGCGAAATTGCTCCTCTCTGGGCGATTTCACGGGCTGCTCCCATATAAGCGACAGCACCAGGTGATAGCGGGTCATATGTCATCACGGTTTGATTGAAAGATGGCGCCTCAGAGACTCGTACCGAGCGTGGAATCGGTATGTCAATTAATTCGTTAGGGAAATGGCGGCGCACGTCGGCCGCAACATCATTCGCTAACCTAGTTCTGGAATCGAACATAGTGAGTAAAATTGTGGTCAAAGTCACATTTGGATTGAGTCCTTGTTGAATTTTTCCAAGGGTTTCTACCATGAGAGAGATTCCCTCCAGTGAGTAGTACTCACATTGGATCGGAACTAATACTTCATGAGCCGCCGTAAGTGCATTAATAGTTAGTAAGCCCAAACTAGGTGGGCAGTCGATGATAACGTAATCAATTCTTTCATCTGCGGATTCCTTTTCGAGAAGATAGAGAGATAGGGCCTTCTTTAACACTCGAACTCGCTCGTCCTCTGGTAAGTCAACTAGATCAATTTCTGCACCAGCCAGCTCTCTATTGGCAGGTGCGCATTCGAGATTAGCGTAGCCGGCGACCTTTTGAACCGTTTCACTCAGTAGAGCTTGTTCGACGAGTACCTCGTGCATTCCAGGCTTCCGATTTCTATCGGCACCCAAAGCGGTTCCAGCATTTCCTTGAGGATCCAGGTCTATAACCAATACTCGTAAACCACCCATGGCGAGAGCAGCCGCAATATTTACCGCAGAGGTGGTCTTGCCTACTCCGCCCTTTTGGTTCGCAACGGTAAATATCCTCGTTTTATTGGGAGATGGCATCGGCTCCTTTAATCTACGGGTACCTATAACTTTCTTGCTTGAGAGGGAATCTGCCTTGATGGGACTTGTTTCACGTGAATCATTCCCTACATCGATATCCATTGGTCTATTTAATCAGCTTTTTTACTTCTACTACTCGCGATAGCTCAAACTGAGGGAGTTCAACTACATGAAGTTTTGTTACAGCGAGCCATTTTTGCTCGATTAAATCGATTTCGGCTTGAGCCCCCTCGCCTTTCATGGCCAAAAGAGAGCCATTTGGTCGAACCAGGTGCCACGAGATGCTCAGCAACTTTGGTAGTGGGGCTACAGCGCGCGCCGTGACAATATCGAAGTTTCCCTTTATGGATTCCGCCTTACCGCGTAACACCACAATCTTTAGGTCTAGCAACGAAATGACTTCTTCGAGGAAATCTACTCTCCGTTGCAACGGTTCAATTAATGTCATCTGTAAATCAGGTCTAGCTAAGGCGATGACGATTCCGGGAAGCCCTGCCCCTGATCCAACATCTGCAACAAAACAGTCTCGCGGTATGAGAGAGGAGACCGGGATGCAATTGGCTATGTGCCTTTCCCAGATTCGATCTCCTTCTTTTGGGCCGACCAATCCACGTTTAATCCCCCACGTTTGAAGGATCTGAGCGTATTTGTCAATTTTTTCTTGGTTCTCCGGAAAATATTCTGCTAGGAGAGTTTCACGTGAAACGCTCAAGCGGGTAGGACTACCACAGAACGATTCGGCTCCTCACCCTCAGATTCGCTGGTGAGTCCCAGCTCTTGGATCGTGTCGTGAATAACCTTTCGTTCGAAAGCATTCATGGGTTTGAGCTTTACTTGCTCACCCGAATCTTTTACCTCTTCAGCGATCTCCTGCGCCAGTTTCGTTAACTCTGCTTTTCTATCGCTTCGAAAATTATCGATATCAAGCATTAACCGAGATCTCTCACCCAGTGAAGTTTGAACGGCAAGTCTTGTGAGCTCCTGAATCGCGTCAAGGACTTCCCCGCTATCCCCGACCAGATGTGTCAACGCACCGCCGGTTATGGAGAGCGCCGCACGGTCGTTGTCAACGTCAATATCAATGTCCCCATCGAGATCTGCAATATCTAGCAACGCCTCTAAATAGTCAGCCGCAACATCACCTTCTTCTTCCAACTGGGAAATAAATGATTTTTTTGGAGATTCGGCCTTTTCGGTTACATCTACCTCGGCGACCTCTTCTTGACCGGTAACGTCTTCCGGTTCGGCGATTTCAATTATCGCCTCATTTTCTAATTCCGATTCTTTGTTGCCTCTTATGCTGCTTCCGCTCACAATTATGCCTTTCTGTCGGATTTGCCCCATTTTATTATCATTTCATGTCCAAATGTTTCAAGAAACTGAAGTACATACTAGCCTCTTTAGCGCCGCTCGATTAAACAAAGTTAATCAAGCTAACATGAAAAAATCACCAAAAGTGCGAACAAAAATTGAAAAATAAGTTTTGCGACTCGCCCAGTAGCTTCAAGAAACCCTGAAATCAAATGTGATATTGAACAAGTCTCTGATTCTTTACCTGGAGTTCACTTCCGGGGCTAGCGCAAAGTGAAATAATTCGTTATCTTTCGGTGCTTAGCTGCATTTGTATCATCCCCAATAGAAACGAGCCGCCTCCAATGGGTTTTTATACATTCGACCATCTTGATGCCTCAGGTCATGTCACCGAGGTCGATGCATATACCCAGAATCCGGATGGTACTTGGTCGGAAACATCCCTTACGAGCCAAGACGCAGTAGACGCATGGGATGCGGAACATCCGTCGGGATCCACTGGCTATATCAGCCAAGACATTGGTCAAACCGCGGACGGTTCAGAGTCTGGTTCTGCTGTAGACGAGACAAGCGATGCCACCTCTGATGCAACAAGCGATGCAACCTCTGATGCAACAAGCGATGCAACCTCTGATGCAACAAGCGATGCAACCTCTGATGCAACAAGCGATGCAACCTC